>Ga0163109_10000589_pt1 | contig 28894 bp, 23 predicted proteins | sample CRUFie1St13metaG_FD_108704 | JGI IMG/M metagenome (GOLD analysis project Ga0163109, IMG submission 108704) | Marine microbial communities from the Costa Rica Dome - CRUD Field 142mm St13 metaG | ecosystem: Environmental > Aquatic > Marine > Oceanic > Photic zone | place: Costa Rica: the Eastern...
GAAGCACCTGCTGCTGAGGAAGCACCTGCTGCTGAGGAAGCACCTGCTGCTGAAGAAGCACCTGCTGCTGAGGAAGCACCTGCTGCTGAGGAAGCACCTGCTGAAGAAGAAGAAAAAAAGGACGACGCTGAATAAGCGTATTGCCCTTCCCTCTCTAACGACAACTGCAAAAAGGCCGCACTCGCGGCCTTTTTTCATGTCTCCTATTCCCGAACTTCGCAGGGCATGAATCAGGACCAGTGTTTCCTTTTGGGCAAAATCACCAAGCCCTTCAGCTTCAAAGGCGAAGTCGTGCTGTGGATGGATGTGGATGACAAGTCGGCTTACATGGATGTGGCGACCCTTTGGATTCCGCAACAAAGCATCCTGGTTCCTTACGCGGTGGAATCCATCAAGGTCAACAAGGACCGCTTCGTGGTTCGATTGTCCGACGTCAACACGGAAGACCAAGCCAAAGGCCTCTCAGGCAAGGACGTGTGGCTTCCACTCACCGACATGGCGCCTTTGCCAGACGGGAAGTTTTACTTTCACGAGGTTCAGGGCTGGACGGCTGTGGACCGGGCCAGCGATGAAGCCGTGGGCACAATTCTTCACGTGGTCGACCAAGGTGCGTACCCCATGCTGGAAGTGGACTTTGGGGAAGGCAACACGGGATTCATCCCCTTGCCAGAGCATGTGACCATCGATGTGAAGCGTGACACCCAAACCCTGGTCTTGGACCTGCCCGACGGATTGCTCGACGTGTATTTGGGCAAGGACGACACCGACATGGATGGCGGCGACGACGACTGGGAAGTTCCCGTGTAGGTTGTTCACAGGCTTGCGATTTTGGGTGTGAAGAATTGAGACGTCCCCCGCCAAGGGAAAGCGGCGGAGACGGAATACTTTGGAAGCAGTTCTTGGCATCACCGGCTTGACTTCATCATGAAGCAAGCCCCAACCACACTTCAACATGGCCACACCTCCTGCACCCAAGCGCGTTGGCAAAGCGCAACCCACGCCGAATCAACCCAGAGAGAAGGCCGCTCCCACGTCAAAGGGACGCAAGGATGTGACCACCAAGATTTTTGTGCTCGACACGTGTGTGTTGTTGTTTGACCACAGTGCGCTGACCAACTTCGAGGACAACAAAGTGGCGATTCCGATCACCGTTCTGGAAGAGCTGGACCGCTTCAAGGTGGGCAACGAGACCAAACACTTCGAGGCCCGTGAGTGCATCCGAATCCTCGATCGGCTGAGTCAATCGCATTCTCTTCAAGATTGGATTCCCGTTGAGAATGGCATGGAGGGACAGCTCCGCGTCATCATGGACACCGGCTGCCCCGACGGCAATGCCTCGAGCGTGTTTTCGGAGCGCACCAACGACCACAAGATTTTGGACGCCGCGCTCTGCTTGCAGGCCAAAGAGCCGGAATCCAAGGTCATCCTCGTGTCGAAGGACATCAACCTCCGCCTCAAGGCCAAGGCGTTGAACCTTCCCGCCGAGGATTACCAAACAGGCAAGGTCAAAGACAACCGGCACATGTTCACCGGCCGCACCACCCTTGAAGGCGTGGACAGCGATGTCATCCGCAAGATGTATGTCGATGGCAACAGCCGCAAAATCACGGCGCTGGGCGACAACCGCCAAAACAACCATTTCTACATCTTGAAGGACGGCTCGGCAAGTGCCATGGGATTCTTCAACGAGAAGAAGCGCAACATCGAACGGGTCGACAAGTCGTACGCGTACGGCATCAAGCCGCGCAACGCCGAGCAAGCCTTTGCCCTTCACGCCATTCAGAACCCCGACATCAACCTCGTGACCATTTGCGGGGTGGCGGGAACGGGGAAAACCCTTCTCGCGCTTGCAGGCGCCCTCGAACAAAAGAACCGCTACGACCAAATCATCCTCGCCCGCCCCATTGTGGCGCTGAGCAACAAAGATTTGGGCTTTTTGCCAGGCGATGCGGAGGAGAAGATCAATCCCTACATGCAGCCGTTGTTCGACAACTTGAACTTCATCAAGAACCAGTTTGGCCCCAACGAGCGCAAGGCGCGGGCCATCGAGGACATGAAGGCGGAGGGCAAGATTCAGATCTCCCCGTTGGCCTACATCCGCGGCCGCTCGTTGTCCAACGTGATTTTCATCGTCGACGAGGCCCAAAACCTCACACCACACGAGGTCAAGACCATCATCACCCGTGCAGGCGAGAACACCAAAATCATCCTCACCGGCGACATCCGTCAAATCGACACGCCGTACCTCGACGAGCAGTCCAACGGGCTGACCTACGTCATCGACCGCCTGCGCGGAAAAGAATTGTATTGCCACATCTCCTTGGAGAAGGGCGAGCGCTCGGAGTTGGCCAACCTGGCCAACGACCACCTGTAAGGGATTTGACCCAGGCTCGCTGGGCCATCAACCTATTTTACCGGCGCACAATCCGGCGTGTCCAGGTCTTGCCGTTGTGGTGCACGCGCAGCACGTAGGTGCCTGACGCCAGAGGAAGCTCGAGTTGCCAGATTTCGCGGTTGACCGTGCCATGCGCGACACGTGAACCTGCAGGGATGTAGAGTTCCCACAACCCACCCACCGCCACGTCAGGCGCTTGAACCGTGACCTGCCCCATGGGCGCGGGGTTTGGATGCACGCGCAACGCAGACTTGACGTCGAGCTCGGCCATGCCCGAAACCACAGGAATCGACAAGGACTTCACACTCACCAATTCAGGCGCAGCGCCTTGGTCTTCGAACAGGGCTTGGAACGCCTGGATGGTGCTGTCCTGAATGTCGAACATCGGTGCGACCCACCGCGCGGGCATGCTTTGGTACCACACGCGTACGTCCACCGTCACATTGGCATTCGACGCGGGCGTGGCGGTCATGGCGTAGTGCACGCGGTCCAGTCCCTCCGCAGCCTCTTCGACGAAGTCGTCGTCCATCAATGCCGCGCCCTCCACACGGGTCGTGTCGTACACGGGATGGGTGTGGCTGAACCCGAGGGGAAGCAAACGGTTGTCCTTGGCCGACCCTGCCGCACGCTCCAGCACGTTGGTGGGTGTGCCGGTCACATCGACCGCCACAAGCTCATAGACCTGAACTTCATCTTCTTCGACAATGTCTGTGTAGTGGGGCTCAAACGTGCTGAGTCCCCCCTCATCCACGCCCACAAGGAATCCTCCGTCCTCCCACTTGCCGCTGTGCCACAGGGTGTCACCGTCCTGGTGGGCAACCACCTCAATCCATGCACGACGAGCCGGATAGCCTGAAGGGAATTTGTGGCCCGCCTTGTTTCGCACGCGGACACTCAACGTGCCCAAGTCGTCCACCCACGAAGCGTCCTCCACCGAAAGTTCCACCGTCTCGTGGCGCAGCAGATCCCGCGTCCAAGCAATGGTGCTGTCGAATTGTTCCTCCGTGGCGGTCAACCCAAGCGCGTCGATGTTGTCGCGCATGATTTCAAGCATCTGCACGTTGCCGCCCACCAACAAATGCTTGCTGAAGGGCTGGCGCGGTTCCAAGAACAGGTATCCCGAGCTGATGACCACCCCTTCTTCCACTTTGGGCATGTGGCAATCTTGGCATTCGGTCGGCGTGGCGCCGTCGTCGGCGTAGGCCGAGTTCAACCACTCGTGGTAGGTGGCTTGTTCCACGTAGTCTTGCCCCGTGGGGTTGCCTTCCAAGTCTGCCGTTTGGGTCACCAACGAGTGGCATCCGGCACACACCTCCGATCCATCCACGTGGGCACCGTAACCGATGTTGTAACCGGTGTAGGTCACCATTGGGGGCGTGTGCAGCGGCGCATCGTCTTTGCCTGCCCCGTACTGCCCGTAAATCATGGCGGTGTCAAACTCGAGCACGCCACTGAAGGTGTTGCCGACCGTGGGCGCCTGTTGGTGACACGCCACACAGCTCACACCGTCCATCGCCAAGGTGTCGTGAAACAACTGAGCCATGGCGTAGTGATCCTCGCCAAGGTGGTGTGCATTGAAGTGTCCAAGCGGTGCGTGACACGACGTGCATTTGTCCTCCAATTCCAATTGGTGGTCGGGATTGATGGCCACTTCATGAGCCACCTTGGCGCGCCAGAACGGATCTTTCGCGCTGTTGGCCATGAGGGAACTGCGCCACTGATCCGTGGGGTTGATGTCGTGCCCCTCCGCAGTCACGCTGGCGTATCCCACGGGGTCCGCACCGTGGCACCCTGCGCACTTTCCACTTCCCGTGAACAACGCGTTGGACGTGTCTGGCAAGTCGGCATACGCCGACATGAACGCCCGGCTGTGGTAGGGTTGCGCCTCGGCATGAAGGTACGAAGGCCGCGTGGCCCAAGAGGCCAACACTGCAATCGAGGCGAGGCCGAGGCCCCACAAAACTTTGGACGTGGTCGCGTTCATGGTCAGGAAACTAAAGGTCGGGCATTCGCGTTGCATGAACGCGAAAAGAAGTCACAGGATGCGCACCTGGCGGACCACGGGACGCCCCAAATGCTCGTTCAAGCGGTCCACAATGTCTTGCTTGCCATGCTGAAACTCCTCCTTCAGGGGACCGCTGTCAAGCATGCAAAGCAGGGTCCCGTCTTTCTGGAGGTGCAGTTTGCGGGTGCGATTTTCCACCGGCGTCCCAAACACTTCACGCCAAGCCTCCCGCACTTCCACTTCGTCGAGTTTGCCCTGCATCCGGGACACGCGCAAAAAATGCTGTATGACTTCCGCGAGCGGACGAGAACTGTTCTCGGCACGCTCGTAGTCAGCCGAGTTCCTCAAGACGGGCCGTCTGCGCTTTTTCATGCGTCCACGGTTTGAGGGATGACTTCGCCGCTTTGCACTTCAAACACCCGCACGTCTGCCCCAGTTGCGGCAAACATGTCCGGGATGCGGCCGAGGTGGGTGTCTGTGATGAACACCTGCCCAAACGTGCCGTTGGTGACGCGCTTCATGAGCGCCTCCACCCGCTTCTCGTCGATTTTGTCGAAGATGTCGTCGAGCAACAAAATGGGCTTCACCCCCGTCGCCTCCTCGATGAAGGACAATTGCGCCAAACGCAAGGCCACGAGAAACGACTTCTGCTGCCCTTGGCTTCCAAATCGCTTGAGGGCATGATCACCCAACGTGAACACCACGTCGTCTTTGTGCACCCCTACCGTGGTCCGACGCAACCGACGGTCCTCGTCTTGGGCGGCGAGCATCTTGGCCTCGATGGCCTCGGAATCCTCGCTGACATGGGTAGTCAACGTCAACCCCACCTGCTCTGCCCCACCTGAGATCTCTTCGTACGTGGCGAGGAATCCCGGCAAGAACGAATCGACAAACGACCTGCGGGCCTTGGCAATCACCGCCGCCTTGGGCGCAATGCGTGCGTTCCATGGCGCCAACAATCCCGCATCGAAGGTTCGGTTCTCTGCAAAGTACCGCAGCAAGGCGTTGCGCTGAACGAGGGCCTTGTTCACGTCAATGAGCGCCTCGAGGTAAGTCCGGTCGTATTGGCTGATGACGGCATCCATCCACTTTCGACGCATCTCACTGCCTCCTTGGATGAGCTCCGCATCATCTGGTGCGATCATGACAGCAGGAAACCGTCCGATGTGCTCTGCCAACCGCTTGTAAGGCTTGTCGTTTCGCTTGAATTGCTTCTTGGCGCCACGTTGCACCCCGCAGCTCACACGCTCTTTGGTGTCGAGGCGGTCAAAATCCCCTTGGACCAACATGAAGGGTTCGCCGTGGGCGATGTTTTGGGCATCAATGGGATTGAAATAGCTCTTGCAAAAGCACAAATAGTGCACTGCGTCAAGCACATTGGTCTTCCCGCTGCCGTTGTCTCCAAGAAAGCAATTCACCTGCGGACCGAGGCTCACATCCGCGCCGGAATGGTTTTTGAAATGAACCAAATGAAGATGTTCGAGCCGCATAGTGCGAATTTCTTATTTTTGGCCTCCGTTACCCAAATCTCATGGCGAAGAAAACGAACCAAGAAGAAACAATTGTGAATGTGGACGAGCTGTACAGCAAGTCTGAGCAATTCGTAGACAAGAACCGCAAACAGCTCACCCTCGGATTGGGTGGTGCTGCGGCCCTCATTCTCATTGTCATCGGCTACAGCAGCCTCGTGGTGGCTCCCAAGAACACCGCAGCAGAAGAAGCGGCCTTCATGGCAGAGCACTACTTCGCCAAGGACAGCGCGGACCTCGCGATGTTGGGCGACGGCTTGAACGCGGGCCTCGAGGAAATCCTCAGCGACCACAGCGGCACTCCTGCTGCGGCACGTGCGGCGTTTGAGCTCGGCATCATGCACCGCGACGCAGCCCGCTTTGACGAAGCTGTCGACGCCTTCAACCAGGCTGGTTTCAGCGACGACGTTTTCGGTCCTTTGACAGATGCCAACATCGGCGACTGCTTGGTGGAGCTCGGCGACCTCGAAGGCGCGGAAGGCCACTTCGCTTCTGCAGCCTCTGCGGCAGCATCAGGATTGGCCGCCAAGGCCCTCTCTCCCATGTGCTCCTACAAGCGTGCGCTCGTGTTGATTGAACTCGGCAACGAGGACAAGGCCCGCGGCGTTTTGGAGGACCTCGCGGAGGACTTCCCCAACTCGACGTACGCCGCCAACGCCATCGGTCTGGCTGGGTCTCTTGCCCGCTGATTCATGGCCACGGCAGGAAACAACCTGAGTTCCTACAAGTCTGAAGACTTGCCCAATGGTGCCCACTTCAAGGTGGGCATCGTTGTGTCTGAATGGAACCAAACCTACACGGGCGGCATGCTCGACGGTGCCCGCCAGGTCTTATCGGAATCTGGCGTCCCTGAAGCCAGCATCGCCGTTCACTGGGTGCCCGGCAGCTACGAATTGCCATTGGGTGCGCAATGGCTCGCCGAGCGCGACGACATCGACGGCGTCATCTGCATTGGGTCGGTGATCCGTGGCGAGACCGCCCACTTCGACTACGTGTGCAGCGCGGCTGCCCAAGGCATCCTTCGCGTGAATCAAGACACGGGCAAGCCCGTCATGTTTTGCGTGCTGACGGACGACACCGCTGAACAAGCCGCAGCCCGCTCGGGTGGCGAGCACGGCAACAAAGGTGTCGAGGCCGCTGTCGGCCTGCTGAAGATGCTTGCCCTTCGTTCTTCTCTTTGACTTTCCCCCTCATGAAGCAATTCATCACACTCTCCCTTGCCGTCGTGCTCGGCATGTTGACTGGTCCTTTGGCGCTTGGACAATATCCCGGTTGGCAACAACAAGTGTCGTATGACATGAACGTCGTGGTCGACACTGCCACCCACCAATACCAAGGCGACATGAAGGTGGTGTACACCAACAAGAGTCCCGAAACCTTGGACAAGGTTTTCTGGCACTTGTTCTTCAATGCCTTCCAACCGGGCAGCATGATGGATGTCCGCTCGCGGTCCATCTCTGACCCCGACCGTCGCGTGGGCAGCCGCATTGTCGAGCTTCCTGAAGACGAGTGGGGATGGCAGCGCATTGAATCCGTCAAGGTCAATGGCAAGACCGTGGCCTTTGTCGAGGACGGAACCATTTTGGAAGTGGCGTTGCCACGGGCATTGCGTCCCGGCAAGTCGGTGACGTTTGAGCTGGAGTGGAAAGCCCAGGTCCCACGCCAAATCCGCCGTTCAGGCTGGATGAACAAAGAAGGCGTGGAATACAGCATGACCCAATGGTACCCCAAGCTTTGTGAATTTGACCACCACGGGTGGCACACCAATCCCTACATCGGACGTGAATTCCACGGGATTTGGGGCAATTTCAACGTGCACATCCACCTACCCGAGGGCTACGGCATTGGGGCCACAGGCGTCAAGCAATCCACCACGTCAGCGCCCCTCCCCACAGGGTTGGCTGGCACCATCCACCACTACAAGGCGAGCAACGTCATCGACTTTGCTTGGGCCGCTGACCCCGACTTCATCGAAGAGACGGTCGACGCGGATGGCGTCACCCTTCGTTTGATTCACAAAGCCAATGCGGAAATCGACAGCAACTGGACGCTGCTTGCAGACTACGCGGCAAAAGCCATGGCGTACATCAACGAGGACATCGGTCCCTACATGTATCCTGAGTACACCGTGATTCAGGGTGGCGACGGTGGCATGGAGTATCCCATGATCACCTTGATCACAGGAGAGCGCTCCTTGCGCAGCTTGGTGGGTGTCACCGTCCACGAAATGGCACACAGTTGGTTCCAAGGGATGGTGGCCACCAACGAGAGCCTCCACGAATGGATGGACGAAGGATTCACTTCTTGGGCCGAGTCGCGCTGCATGGCCAGCTTGTTTGCCGACCCCATGAAACCCGATGAAAATCCACACAAGTGGGCCTACGCGAGCTACATCAACCAAAACCTCTCCGGCAACGAAGAGCCGTTAATCACGCACGCCGACCACTACAAAACCAACCGCGCCTACGGCGTCGGGGCCTACAGCAAGGGCGAGGTGTTGGTCGAACAGCTCGGGGCGGTCATGGGCACAGAGGTGCGTGACGAAGCCATGCGGACGTACTTCAAAAACTGGGCCTTCAAGCACCCCGGCCCCAACGACTTCAAGCGGGAGATGGAACGCGCTTCTGGTTTGGAGCTCGATTGGTACTTCCAATACATGATGCACACCACAGATGCCGTGGACTACGCCGTCGAAACCGTGGTGAATGACGAAGGGACGGTCACTGTGGAAATGAGTCGCCGAGGCGGCATGCCCATGCCGCAAGATGTCACGTTGACGTGGGAGGACGGTTCTGTCACCCGCGTTCACATTCCCCTTGTCATGATGCGCGGCCACCGTGCCTTGGCTGAAGGTGAAATCCTCGCCGCGGATTGGCCATGGGTAGACGTCAATTACACCTTGGAGGTGCCCTCGCAAGGCAAGTTGAGTGCCGTCACCTTGGATGCCAACGGGCTCCAAGCCGATGTGCACCGAGACAACAATGCCATCACGTTCGACTTGGATCGCGAACAAGAGGCGCGTCAATCGAACTGACCCCATGTTCCGTCAGCACGTTCAATGGCATTCTGCCGGAGTCGACAACGCCCTCCTTGTGGTGCTTGGCTTGGCACTGATGGGATGGCTGTCGCCGCAAGTTTGGACGTTTCAAGGCACCTTGCCCATCACTCCGCAGAGCCTCATCGTGGTCTTGTGGGGGGTGTTGTGGGGTTGGCAAGTCGGAACGGCCGCGGTGGCGTTGTACCTCGTCGCCGGTGGATTCGGTGCCCCTGTGTTCGCCGACGGCGCTTCGGGCTGGGTTCACTTCACGGGAAGCACCGCAGGGTTTTTGTTCGCATTTCCAATCGGAGCCTTGGTCGCAGGATGGTTTGCGGAACAGGTGACCCGCATGCGTTACGGCGCTTCTGCCTTGCTCCTGTTGCTGGGACAATTGGTCATTGTCCTCCTCGGCTTGGCCTACCAACGCGGCATCATTCCTGTCGAGGTTCCTCTTGTGGACAGCTTGCTTGACCTCATGCCACCGTTGCTTGTGAAGGCGGCACTTGGCACCTTGATCGTCGTCTTCGTGGGGCGTGGACTCACGGGACACAAACCTGCCCCTGAGGGTTCGTGACGGAGGCGCTACCTTGGCGCACCAAATCACAGCCATGAACATGCTCAAATCCCTTGCGGGTGGCTTGCTTCTCGTTGCCGTCGGTTGTTCGGCACCTGAAGTGGCTCCCTCCAAGAAATCCCAACTCGCCGCCGACATGAAACGCGCCACCGACCACCACAGCTTCAGCAAGCCCGAAGAAGCCGTCACCACGCATTTGAAGTGGGACGCCAAGGTTGATTTTGACCAACGCCAAATCACCGCCACAGCCACCTACCAGGTCCAAACGGCGAAAGACGCAGAACGCTTGTTGCTCGATTGCCGCGACCTCACCATTCACAGCGTGACCGTGGACGGCCAAGACGCTCCGTTCGAACTGGGACCGGTGCGCCCCTTCTTGGGACAGCCTCTGAGCATCCCTGTGACTGGAACCACGAAAGAGGTCAGCGTGGCATACACCACTTCGCCTGATGCCGCGGCCTTTCTCTGGGTCGAAGGCGAGTCGCCTTTCTTGTTCACGCAAAGCCAGGCCATCCTTGCGCGCACCTGGGTGCCTTGTCAGGACAGCCCCGGCGTTCGCTTTACCTACGAAGCCCATGTGGAGGTGCCCACCGAGTTGATGGCTTTGATGAGTGCCGTCAACCCGACCGAAAAATCGGCCGACGGGCACTACGACTTCGTCATGGAGCAGCCCATCCCCTCCTACCTCCTTGCCTTGGCCGTGGGCGATGTCGAATTCCGGAGTGTCGGAGCGCACACCGGGGTGTACGCCACCTCGGATTTGATTGACGCCTCGGAATACGAGTTCGCCGAAATGGAGGACATGCTGGTGGCGGCCGAGGAGCTCTATGGCAAATACGCTTGGGAACGTTATGACCTGCTCGTGCTCCCTGCAGCATTCCCCTTTGGCGGCATGGAGAACCCGCGACTGACGTTTGCCACCCCCACCATCATCGCAGGAGATCGCAGCCTCGTTTCCCTTGTGGCGCACGAGCTCGCGCACAGCTGGAGTGGCAACCTCGTGACCAATGCGACGTGGGATGACTTTTGGCTCAACGAAGGCTTTACCGTGTACTTCGAGCAACGCATCATGGAGGCCGTCTACGGCCGCGACATCAGTGAAATGCTCAGCACCCTGAGCTACCAAGGACTGGTCGACGAGGTAGATGCCATCATGGACGTCAACCCCAACGACACCCACCTTCGCCTGCACTTGAAAGACCGCGACCCGGACGATGGCATGACGGCCATTGCATACGACAAGGGCTACTTCTTCCTTCGCCTTCTCGAAGAGACCGTGGGACGCGAAACGTTCGACAACTTCCTGAAGACGTACTTCACATCACATGCCTTCCAAGTCATGGACACCGACACGTTCCTCGACTACCTCGACGACAACTTGCTCAACACGGAAGAACTCCGGAGTGCGGTGAATGTCCCTGCATGGGTGGACGGACAAGGGCTCCCAAGCAACTGCCCGGAGGTGAAGAGTGCGCGCATCGAGCGTGTGGACGCCACCCTGAACGCTTGGATTCAAGGAACCACGGCTTCCGACGCCCTGCCCTGGTCTGATTGGCTTTACCAGGAGCGCTACCGCTTCCTGTCCAACCTGCCTGACAACACCGAAGCCGCTCGTTTGGCTGAGTTGGATGCCGCATGGGACATCAACAGCACAGGCAACAATGAAGTGTTGTTTGCGTGGTTGGAACAAGCCGTACGCAGCCAACACACGCCGGCGTACGACCGCTTGCGCACCTTCCTCGTGGGCGTGGGACGACGCAAGTTCTTGACCCCCATCTACAAGGCCTTGGTTGAAACAGGACAAGCCGACCTTGCACGTGACATTTACAAGGAAGCCCGCCCCCTTTACCACAGCGTGGCGACGGGCACCATGGATGAATTGCTCGGCGTCGAAGGCTGAGCATCACACCATGCAACACACAAAAAAGGCACCCTCATGGGTGCCTTTTTTCATGGCTTTCAATGCCATGGTTGTTGGTCAGGTCATCGGATGATGGTCACCACGCCGAAGACCTCCTTTCTGAAGCTTTCGTCTTCGATGCTGTGGACTTCGATGCGGTACGAGTAAGGACCGTTGGGCACGTAGTGCTGGCCCTCCTCACCCACTTGACCATACCATGCGTCGGTCGGATCTGTGGTGCTCCAAATCAACTCTCCCCAGCGGTTCCAAATTTCAAACTCAAAACGGTCTGGGTCGATGTCTGTCCCCTCCACAAAGAAGGCGTCGTTGTATCCGTCGTTGTTGGGCGTGAATGACGTCGGGATGAACAGGTTGAACATGCTCTGAATCTCGATTTGGCGGTTCACCACATTCACGCATCCGTTGGCATCGGTGATTTGCAACTGAACCGGGTAAATGCCTCCTTCAGTCACAGGAAATTCAAACACGGGGTCCTGCTCAAAGCTGTACCCAAGCGGATTGAACGTGTTGAACGTCCAGAACCACTCCACCACATCTGCCGTTGAGTAGCCGTCAAACGTGATTTCTGTTTCCGGCGCACGGGTGGGTTGTGGCCCGGCGAAGTATCCCACCTCCGGAATCGGATACACGTTGATGTAGGCCTCTTCCACTTGGGTGTACTCGCATCCACCAGCCAGAGAGGTGACGGTCAAAGAAACGTCATAGAAGCCAGGCTGGCCAAAGGTCTTCACCGTATTCGACTCTCCCGCAAAGGTGCCGTCACCAAACGCCCACAAGCTTGAGGTGATGAGCGAAGGGTCGGTTTCGTTCGTGAACAGGAAGGTGCCCGTCCCGCAGGCATCTGTCGTGTCGGCTGAGAACGCAATGGGCACAGGGCTCTCGAGGACCACCTCAGAGCACATCGTGGCCGGCGGCGTTTCACAGTCGTCGTTGACCGTCACACAATACGTGCCCGTGCTCGGCGGGAACGTCCAAATGGATTCTTCGTCTTCGTTCAACACGTTGCCCTCAAACGTCCAAGCATACGTGTAACCCGATCCAGAGCCCCCGTTTGATGCCGAGGCGTCGAGGTAGGCCTCTTCTCCGCTGCACAAGAAATCCGAGGCCACGAGGTCGGCATTGATGGGCGCCAACACATTCACCCCCACAGCGTACTCGGCCGTTGGGCAGCCGTTGACGTCAAAACCTTGGACAGTGTATCCTGTGGAGACGTTGGGGGACACTTGTTGAACAGGACCGTTGGGGAGACCGTTGTCCCAAACGTAGGTCCAGACATTCAACGGGTCTTGGTCGGAAGACACCTCAAGGGTTGCTGTTCCACCCAAGCAGATGACTTGGTTGGGAGGCGTGTTGAGAAACAACGGCTCCGGCTCCTCCAACAGGATGGGGAAATTGTAAACGCACCCAACGGCGTCGTACACCACCACCGTGTAGTCGCCAGGCACAAGATCATTTTTGTTGAAGTCATTGATGTTGTCCCACACCAAGGTTTCGATGGGTGTCGGTCCTGCCGAGGCTTCATACAATTCAATGGTAAACGGCCCTTCAGGTGCGTTGGCATCCTCGAAGATATCCACCGAAATCACCCCGTCGTTGGCAAAACATGAAGGCTGCAAAAAAGCGACATCAAACTCAAAGCCGGGCTCCACCAGCACCACGTCGGTGGCTTGGCAGTTGTCGAATCCAACCGGCTCCACATACAGCGTGAATTCAATCGGCTCACCCTCAAAATCAATCACCGTGGGTTGCGCCAAGGTGTTGTCGTCCAAATATTCTGCGGGTTCCCACAGCCAATCGTACGAGCAAACATCGCCGCTGCCCGCACAGGTGGCGCAGAAGGCCAGTGGGTCAAAGTTTCCAGATTCACAGCTCACGGAACCGTCAGACGTCAAAACGATGGTCAAACATCCAGATGGGTTGGTCGCCATGAAATCCACGCCTGTGAAGTCTCCATTTGTTGTGACAATCAATGGCGCCGTCTCGTCGGGACCGTCGTACACTGACATGAAATCACAGCATGTCTCAAGGAACCCTCCCGTGAAATTGAGGCTCATCATGGTCCCATCCCCTGGGGTGTCTGGGCAATAGGTGTAGGTCACGTTTTCACCGTTGCCAAGGCAAATCTCAAAGCTGCCCGCATCCCCACCGCACGCGGAGACACCTCCGTCGTCAATGGCGCCGAGGAGCGTGACAGGGTCGCTACAGAAAATCTGATCAGGCCCCGCAGTGATGAACGTTCCAGGGTTGTCAATCACCTCGACGGTGAGCGTGGTGTCCCACGTGCACCCAAAGTTGTTGGTCACGACATAGCCAAACTCAAAAGTCCCGGGATCGGGGAACATCAAATCGACGTAGTTCCCATCGTCACTGACATCGACAACGCCCGTTTCCGAGGTGCTGAGAATGTTGTCAATGTCGCCAACAGGGTGCCAGTATGAGCTGTCCGCCTCCAGGCCAATGACCGGCGTGAAGGTGGTCACTCCAGGAACAATCTCCGGGTTGAAATCAATGCCCCACTCAAACAACGTCCCGTTGTCCGCGGCCCACTGATCGATGACGTTGAAGGTCCAAATGCCATTCAGCGGGCAGCCCACAAAGTCGCACAAATCCCCACATGGCAGGTAAGTTCCAGCCGGCATGGGATTGCCTACGTCTGGGTTGTTGGCATCATCCAACACCCATTCCGCATCCATGTTCCAAGAGTAATCAAAGCCCTCACCATCCACAATCCCAAGGTCGTTGCCTCCCAAATCGTCAGGCGTGCATCCCGTGGGGTCCGGTCCGCCAGAAGCCCCATTGTCCATCAACAACACCTCAGTTCCATCGGGGCAAGTGATCCAAAAACTCAAATCCCCAATGAAGCTGTGCTCGATGTTCGCCGTGATCAATTCAATGTCATCGCAATCTTCGAGGACTTGGTCGGTGTCAAAGAAGTCGATGAACAACTCAGATGTGAACGCCACGCCGGTTGCATCAGGCAAATCGGCCAATTCGGAAACCCCGACAGGTGGCAGTGCAGTCCACGTGATGCTTTGGACGGGGTTGCCATTGAGGAAGCCTGGTGCGTCCTCGCAAAGCGGGGTCGTGACCTCCGTATTGAAAATCGGGATGGTCGACACCAAGACCTGATGAGGCAGCAAGTTGGTGCTGTTGCAGTTGTTGATGTCTTGCACCACCAAAGTCACGATGTACTCCCCTGGCACAGAATAACTGTGGCCAAGCTGATACCCATCGGAGACTGCCGTGGTTTCCACCGTTCCATCTCCCCAGTTCCAAATCAAAGAATCGACTGGAAACTCGGGGGCACCTGGCAAAGACCCACTGGCATCAAAAGTCACAACCTCATCGGGGCATACACCCACACTGATGGGGTTGTCAGGAAATGGTGCAGGACTCACCAACTCGATGCCCGCTTCGGGGTACGAGCAAGGGGTCACACAGGTCACTTCGGCCACCCAGCCCTGGTCGCCACCCGTGGCGTTGTTGTTCACATTGAACTGAAAGGTCACACAGCCCGTCGGGTTGTCAATCGAAGCGGTGATGCTCACTCCCACAAAAGAGTTGCCCGTACCTGCCCCCACCAAATCGGCGCCGGTGTTGTCGCCGTTGAACGCCAGGAGAACATCGTTGTTGTTGGGGTTGGCGTTGGTCTGAAGGTCAAACGACAAAAAGTTCACCTGCACGGCGTCCCCTGGCTCGTTGGGGCACAAGGTGATGGTGTAATCCTGGTTGGAGTATGGATCTTGGAAATCCGTTCCATTGCTGTTGTCGTCCGTGAAATAGATCGTTTCAGCGGCGTTGCAGTCCACTGTGACAACGCCTCCGTTAGAGATGGGAATCACAATGCCTTCTTGGGCCTGAGCGCTGTTCAAACAGAGCACCAGAGCCATCACCATCACTGCGAAAAAACGAGTTCCTTGCTTCATGTTCATGTCGAGACAATTCCCTGTAAAAATAGACCAAAGAAGAGACCCAAAGACAACCCCAAGAGTTGCACCTGTCCACGAGTGGAATCAAAAAAATGTCAGCAACTTCAGCGCTCAATGCGCAGACGGTCTGTGAAGAGGCGTGGCGTGCCGTCCAAATCGAGGCAGCGTACCGTCCACGTGTAGGTCGCGCGGTCTTTGGCCACCTCGCCATTGGGCAAGGAACCGTCCCAAGGCTGGCCCGCATCTGAGGTGCGGTACACCTCCTCTCCTTGCGCATTCACAACGACCATTTCCCAGGCCTGATCCATGTCCTTCAAGCCATGGGGCAAGAACGTGTCGTAGTGGCCGTCGCCGTTGGGGCTGAAGCGCGCTTGCGCAAGCAGTCCATGGCGGTCTCCAATGTGAATGTCGTGATGGGCTTCGTCCAAACACCCGTGACGGTTGCTCGCCACCAAATTCACCGGGTACACCCCAGGAACCTCCAACTGGACCAATCCTTTTTGGAATGCCTCACCATCCACCACCCATTGGGCAGACGTGGCGTCAGGCGTTTGGTTGTTGAGCTGAACACGGACCTTGTTCCCCTTCACAGTGGACGGGAACGCCCACGCAAAGGTCGCTTCCGGCTTGGGAAGCACCGTGATCATGTTTTGGATGGTGCGGGTGCTGATGCTGCCCTCGCCCGGAGGACGCACCGACAATGTGATGTCGTAGGTGCCCGGGCGCGTGAAAATGTGACGTGGTGCCGGATCGCTCGAGAAGTGACCATCACCAAAGTTCCAGAGGAAACTCATGGTGCGGTCGACCCCTGAAAGTTCAAACGCCACCTCTACCCCTTCGCACGCTTCGCGAACTGAGGCGTCAAATGGCAATTCGGCGAGCAAACGCTCCATGCGCTCGTCTTCGTTTTCGGCAACATCCGAAGCCGTTGTGCTGCTGGAGGGCTCGGGCTGTATGGGGGGCGCATCTGACGCCGTTTGAGACCCGGACGGGGATGCCTTTGATGGAGCCTCGGAGGAGTTTTCCGCGGCGAGCGACGCTTCGACAAGTTCGACCTCTGCCTCGGCATCCAGCACGTCTTCCACAAAGCCCTCGGTGACGCTCGTAAACTCTGCCCACGCCTCGTCAAAGGATTGGCCATCTTCGGTCCCGGAAGTGTCGACCACCTCTTGCTCAGCGACAAAGGCACGTTCAACAACAGGCTTGGCCACCCACATGAGTGCGCCGCCCGCGGCCACAGCGGCAGCCACCGCCCAGCGATTCATGCCACGACCGGTCGACGATGTCGCTTCCGCGGCCTGAGTCGCGTCGCGAGACCGCTCGAACTCCGCCCAATTCGCGTGGACGTTGGGTTCGAAGCCGTCAAAGGACTGCTTCAGCTGGTCGTCAAATGGATGGTCACTGGACATGATGGTCTTTTCCTTTTCGAGTCAACAACAAATCGCGAAGGTTTCGTCTTGCCTTGGCAAGATTCGACTTCGAGGTTCCAACACTGATGCCCAATCGATCGGAGATCTCTTGGTGCCCCAGGTTGTCAAAGACATAGAGGTTGAACACCGTCCTGTACATCGGCGTTAGATGCTCCATGGCATCCAACACGTCATGAACGGTGAACGTTGCGTCTTCCTCCTCTTCCATCTCCCAACCTCCATCTTCGTCAACAGGTTCAAAAGACCCCTCGTCTCCGAGGACCCAACCCGCCGCGTTTCTGCGACGGATGGCGTCAATTGCCGTATTCACCATGATGCGACGCATCCAGCCTTCGAAAGAACCTTTGAAGGTGTACCCCTCGATGTTGTTGAACACCTTGAGGAACCCTTCTTGCACAATGTCTTGCACGCTGTCCGGGTCGGACATGTAGCGGAGGCACACCCCAAACATCAAGCGGTAATACCGCTCGAAAATGAAACGCTGCGCCCGGCGTTCGCCGAGTTGGCAGGCTTCGATGTAAGGGCGCAATTCTGCTTCGTGCATGACGTTGGCCGCTTCTTTGACGCAGGCCATTTGAAAGGGTTGCCTCACGTCCGATGGCGTTTTGGGGAAGGTCGGGGAAATCCATGCCAAAACCAACACCCGCCTCACTCGGCCATCCTACCTTTGCCCCATGAGAGTTGTTGTAGGCTTGTCTGGCGGCGTCGATTCGAGCGTCACGGCCCATTTGCTTCAAGCGGAGGGCCATGAGGTCATCGGCCTGTTCATGCGGAACTGGAACGACGAGAGCGTCACCATCAACAACGAGTGTCCGTGGATTGACGACGCCAACGACGCCATGCTCGTGGCCAACCATTTGGGCATCCCCTTCCAAGTCATGGATTTGAGCGCAGAATACAAAGAGCGCATCGTCGACTACATGTTTGCCGAATACGCGGCCGGGCGCACCCCCAATCCCGACGTGTTGTGCAACCGCGAGGTGAAGTTTGACCTCTTCCTCGAGGCTGCTTTAAAACTGGGGGCTGAAGTGGTGGCCACAGGGCACTATTGCCGCAAGGTGACCGACGACCAAGGGGTACATCACTTGATCGCGGGCAAGGATGGCAACAAGGACCAGAGTTATTTCCTCTGCCAATTGAACCAAGAACAACTGGGACGAGCCCTCTTCCCCATTGGGGAGTTGGACAAACCCGAGGTGCGTCAAATCGCGGCAGACATCGGATTGCCGACTGCAGACAAAAAGGACTCCCAAGGATTGTGTTTCATCGGCAAGGTGCGTCTCCCCGATTTCTTGCAACAGCAACTCGCGGTGAAGCGTGGCGACATTGTGGAAATCGAGGCGGGTCACGAGGTCTTTGAGCGCGAGGGCGACGATTTGGCCACGCGGGCGCAGGCTTTCCCCCTTCGCCCCGACATGGGCACGGTGGTGGGCCAACACGACGGCGCCCACTTTTTCACCGTCGGCCAACGCAAAGGCCTGCAGGTGGGCGGCAAGCCCGAGCCGTTGTTTGTGATCGGCACGTGTGTCGACACCAACACGGTCTTCGTGGGCCAAGGCGACCACCACCCTGGATTGTACAGGACAGCGCTGAAGTTGGAATCACCGCATTGGGTGAATCCCGCCGCAGCCTTCGAAGGACCAGACGGGCAGGCGCTGGGATTGCGCATCCGCTACCGACAACCGTTGCAAGAGGGTCGCTTGGTTTGCGCATCAGACGGGCAATGGTACATGGACTTTGACACGCCTCAGCGCGGCATCGCGGCGGGCCAATTTGCAGCATGGCACGGCGGCGAGCATGGCGATGAGGTGTTGGGGTCAGCCGTCATCGCAGGTTGATGCCATCGTGTCAACAAGGCCGTCGCACACCCAAAAAAGGGAAGCTTGAAGCAGGTCAGGCGTGGCCTTCGAGTCGCGTCAAGATGCGGTAGTCGGTGCGCTCGGGGTTGTTCCGAGAAAGCATTTCTGCCAAGAATCCTGAGAGAAAGAACTGGGCTCCGAGGATCATGCCGGTGAGGGCCACATAGAACCAACTGAGGTCGGCCAAGTTTTTGGCGGGCATGCTGTTGGCAAGCGCGTAGAGCTTGTACCCTCCAATGCCGAGGAAGAGCGAAAAACTCACCAGGAACATCAACAGGCCCACCAGCCCAAAGAAGTGCATCGGCTTTCGTCCAAAACGGCCAATGAAGCCCACAGTCATGAGGTCAAGCAGCCCATTGGTGAACCGCTCCAAGCCAAATTTGCTCACCCCATACGGACGGGCGTGGTGGGTCACCACCTTCTCTCCAATCTTGTCGAAGCCGGCGGTTTTGGCCAGCATGGGGATGTAGCGGTGCATCTCACCCTGCACCTCAATTGCCTTGACGACGTGCCAACGGTAGCACTTCAGACCGCAATTGAAATCGTGCAAGTGAATGCCACTGATCCGACGTGTGGCCCAGTTGTAGAGCTTGGTGGGGATCGTTTTGCTCAGCGGATCATGGCGCTTCTTCTTCCATCCGCTGACGAGGTCCAAACCGCCGTCCAACAACTGCTGACGCATGGGTGGCAATTCCTCTGGGTCGTCTTGGAGGTCGGCGTCCATCGTGAACACCACGGCGCCTTGGGCCGCTTCAAACCCCTTTTGCAAGGCTGCGCTCTTCCCGTAGTTCCGGGCAAAGCGGATGCCGCGCACCGTGTCGGGCTGGGCTGTGTGCAATTCGGAAATCACAGACCACGAGGCGTCCTGGCTCCCGTCGTCGATGAAAATCACTTCGTACGTCAGTCCGTGAAGCACGCGGTCAATGCCCGCTTTCAGTTCCCGCAGGCTTTCTTCTTCGTCGAGGAGCGGCACGACGACCGTCACGTCCAATGTGGGTTGGCCTTGCATGAGTTAGGCGAATTCGGTGTTGGCGTTTTTGCGGGTAACAGCCGCAACAATCAAGGAGACCACGGCCCACATGAGCATGCCGCCAGCGGAATTTTTGGCCAGCCCCTTCCAGGTGTAGGCCTCTTTCATCGCCGATTTGATCTCTTTCATTTGCATGTCAAGAATGTCTCCACTCACGCCAAAACCTTCCATCATCGCCCTCGTCTTCTCAAGGGTGAGCTGTTCCAGCACGCCGGGCAACTCAGGGGCAATGACCTGATAGAGCAGCAGCGTCAAGGCTGCACTCAACACCTGCGCCACCAGAGCCACCGTCATCGAAGCCACCCAAGCCTGGCCAAAAGACAAGACGTTGCCGTTGGCTTTCCGGGCTGCCACCGTGCCTGTGAACAGGCAAACCACCAAGATGAGCAAGGCCAAAATGCCCACGTACCACTCGGCCAAAAGGTTCATGTTGACGAGGTACAGGACCATCAATACGGCAAAATTCACCGCTGCGCCGATGGCACCATGCATGCTTGTGACGTTGAAATGTGACATGGCGTGCAAGGTAGGGACGCAACGTGCATATCTTTGCGCCGGGGCAAGTCTCTTGCGACCAGCTCCCGCAGAATCCCCCAGGGCCGGAAGGCAGCAAGGGTATGCGGTTGTAGCGGTGCGACAAGAATCGCTTGCCCTTTTTTCATGCCCTGAAGTGGAGGTGCAACGCCCCTATCTTCGGACCGTCAATCCAGATGCCATGAATCCTTCAGACATCCGCCCCATCACCAAGCTTCTTGTGGCCAACCGTGGCGAAATCGCCGTCCGCGTCATGCGAACCGCACGCGACATGGGCATTTCCACCGTCGCCGTATACAGCGAAGCGGACGCGCAAGCGCCCCATGTTCTGGCCGCCGATGAGGCGGTGTGTGTGGGTCCTGCGCCCAGCAGCGAGAGCTACCTCATCATCGACCGGATTGTGGAAGCCGCGTTGAACACCGGTGCGGACGCCATCCACCCAGGGTACGGATTCTTGAGCGAGAACGCCGAATTCGCCGAGGCGGTGGAGCGGGCAGGCATCCGGTTTGTGGGACCCCACCCCCACGCGATTCGCGTAATGGGTTCCAAACTCGCGGCCAAAGAAGCTGTGGCGGCACGAAACATCCCCATGGTGCCCGGCACCGAGGGTGCCGTGTCGGACCCTGCAGAGGCCAAGCGCGAGGCGGAACGCATTGGCTTCCCCCTGTTGATCAAAGCCAGTGCTGGCGGTGGCGGCAAGGGCATGCGTGCGGTTCATGACCCCGCGGCTCTTGAAGGCGAATTGCAGCGCGCCATTTCAGAGGCCGAGCGGTCTTTTGGCGACGGCGCCGTGTTCATCGAGCGCTTGGTGCAACAGCCGCGTCACATTGAAATTCAAGTGTTGTGCGACACGCACGGGAATGCGGTGCATTTGTTTGAGCGGGAGTGCAGCATCCAGCGTCGACACCAAAAGGTGGTCGAGGAAGCGCCCTCTGCCCTGCTCGACGATGCGTTGCGTGCGGAGATGGGACAATGTGCCATTGAAGTGGCGCGGGCATGCGATTACGTCGGGGCCGGCACGGTCGAATTCTTGGTCGATGCATCCAGGGAATTCTTCTTCCTCGAAATGAACACGCGCCTCCAAGTGGAACACCCGGTCACCGAGATGATCACCGGCGTCGACTTGGTGCGTGAGCAGATTCGCATTGCCGAAGGGCATCCCATTTCATTCACCCAGGACGACCTCACCATTCAAGGCCATGCGCTCGAATTGCGCGTGTACGCCGAAGACGTGGCGGGCGGATTCTTGCCGAGCACAGGCACCTTGACGCGTTACCGCCCTCCCATGGGCTCGGGCGTCCGCGTCGACGACGGCGTGGCTGAGGGCGGCGAAGTCAGCATGCACTACGACCCGATGCTGGCCAAGTTGTGCACACACGGCCCCACCCGCGAGGCGGCGATTGAGCGGATGCTGCGCGCCATTGACGAGTACGAAGTGCACGGGGTGGACACGACCTTGGCATTTGGTCACTTCGCCATGAACCACGAGGCCTTCCGTTCCGGCAACTTTGACACGGGGTTTGTGGCAGAGCACTTTTCTCCGGAAAAACTGGACCGCCCCTTCCCTTGCGACGACGCCACCGCGGCGGACTTGATTCTTGGTGCCATGGACCGACTCAAGGATGAAGAACACGCAGCCACAATGCCCGCCGAAGCGCCCAACGCGTGGCGAATGCGCGTGCGCTGATTCAACACGTCGACGAAGCGACAAGGGCGCTCGGATGCTTCAGCTGCCAGTCCCCACTCAGCACAGCTCGGCACGCCACCGCGATTCGAGGCGTGTGAGCCCCTCGACCGCGCCACATCGGTGCAACTCGACCCTGCCTCCTCCCTCGAGGGGCGTGTGGGGATCCACCACGTGGATGGGCGCATCAGGCGGTGCGTACCCCACGAGCCCGGCCGCGGGATAGACCTGCAACGACGTCCCCACGACGATGACCACATCGGCCGCAGCGACCACGTACATGGCCGCGTCAATCAAGGGTACCGCTTCGCCGAACCACACGATGTGTGGACGCAACTGCGCCCCATCGGGCCCGACATCGCCAAGGTTCAATTCCGTGCCTGGCAGATCGAGGACCAGATCGTCGCGCTGGGTGGAACGTGCTTTTCTGATTTCCCCGTGCAAATGCAGCACGCGGGTGCTTCCGGCGCGCTCGTGGAGATCATCCACGTTTTGGGTGACAATGTGCACGTCAAACAACGATTCCAGCCGTGCGAGGGCGCGATGTCCTTCGTTGGGTTGGGCATCGACGATTTGGCGACGGCGCTGGTTGTAGAATTCAAGCACCAATTCCGGGTTGGCTTTGAAGCCTTCCGGCGAGGCCACTTCCTCGACCCGATGCCCTTCCCAAAGGCCATCTGCACCACGAAACGTCGCGATGCCTGACTCGGCACTCATGCCGGCGCCGCTGAGGACGACGAGTTTGGGCTTGGAGGTCTGCATGGGAAGCAAAGGACGGGAAAACTGCACCGGAAAGCGTCACTTGTTCACAACGGCCGCCATCCGGCCTAGGCTCCTTCTATCTTTGCAAGCGATGAGCGAACGTCAATTCATTGTCTACGATTTGGAGGCCACATGCTGGCGCAGCCGGAAGCCTCGAAAGGTCGAAATCATTGAGATTGGCGCCGTGAAGCTCAACGAGAACCTCGAGATCATCGGCGACTTCTGCCAGTTCGTTCGACCCAAGCTTCACCCCGAAATCAGCCCGTTCTGCACCAAGCTCACGAGCATTGTCCAGGACGACATCGAAGACGCGCCTTTGTTTGACGAAGCCATCGAGCTGTTTGAGGATTGGGTGGGGTTTGACGACACACGCTCCATGCTCATGAGCTGGGGGGAATTTGACCGTCGTCAGTTTGCCAACGACGCGCGGTTGCACAACATGGATTTGCCTTGGCTCAAATACTGGGCCTGCCTCCAGCGTCACTACAGCCGTTGGAAAGGGTCCAAGAACCAAATTGGCCTGAAAAACGCCCTCGACATGGAGGGACTCAGTTTTGACGGGACGCAGCACCGTGCGATTGAGGATGCGCGGAACATGGCGAAGCTCTTTGCCAAGGTGGCCAAACCCCTCTCCATCGTCTGAGTCGCCATGCGTGAGACGTGGTTTCTGTTCCGGCATTTTTGGAAGGCCGACGTGCGCGCACAGCACAGCATCGCGGGCTTGGTGTTGTTCGCCATTGCCACGGTTTACGCGGCTTACCAAGTGGTGCAGGGACGTCCCGAGCCTGAAACATGGAACGCGTTGGCGTGGATCATCCTGCTCTTCACCGCGTTCAACGGCGTGAGCCGAACCTTGGAAGAAGACCGAAGCGAGGTGCTTGCCTACCTGCGAACCACCGTGCAACCGCTCCATTTCATGTTGGCCCGAACCCTGCACAACGTCGTGGTCTTGACGGGGCTCGCCTGCTTGGTCGTGTTCTTCATGGGCCTGCTGCTGGGCTGGGCAAAATTGGACGGCATGCGCATCGCCGGGTTTGTCGGCGGCATGGCACTGACAGCTGTGGCGCTTGGCACCACGTTGACCTTGCTTGCACTCATTGCGGCACGTGCCGGTGCCGGGTTTGGGATGACGGCCGTGTTGGGCCTGCCCTTGGTCCTGCCCGTGGTCCTCGTCTCCACCACCTTGGGGAGTGAACTGATGTCAGGCGTCTTGTTGGCCGACACCTGGCACAACTTCGCATTTCTTGGGGCCTTGGCGGCCGGTTCAGGGGTCTTTGGCGCCGTGCTCTTCCCGTACCTTTGGCGCGCCTCATGAGTCAATCCCAGGAAACCACCTCTCCCCGTGTTTGGGCCATTCGCTTGGTCGGGCTGGTCTTGCTCGGCTACACCTTCTTCATGACGTTCACGGTGCCGCTTGGCCCCGGGATTGAAGATGTCCGAGTGAACCGAACCGAACTGACCGAAGACGGCGCCGTCTACGAAGTCGAAATCCTGGGACACGGCACGCACTTCACCACTTCCGAGCCTCGGGTGTTTTTGCGTCGCGGCGACAACGTGAAGTCAGCCACCGCCATCAAAGCCGCGAACGACGAATCATTGAAGTGCCGGATTCGGCTGCCCAAGTTTGTGCCTGCCGCCAGTTTTGACGTGTTTGTCAATGGCAAACAAGACGGGACCATCAGTTACGCCAATGGCTTCTTTGCCACCGGATTGGAAGCCGTGGCCAAGGCCAAATTCCCGTCCAATCCGGCCATTCTGGCCAACTTGGAGGCAGCGGATTTGGACTTCCACTTCCCGTTCCAACCCAACATCATGGAGAGCATTCGCAACCTCATGTTGCACGTGCCGATGTGGTTCACCATGTTCCTGCTGATGGGCATCAGCTTCGCCCAAAGCATCCGCACCCTTCGCGTCGGCGGAGACCTCGACCGCGACCAACGCGCCGTGGCGGCGGTGAAGGTGGGTCTTTGGTTTGGGGTGTTGGGATTGTTGACGGGCAGCCTGTGGGCGCGCTTCACATGGGGCGCGTGGTGGGTGGACGACCCACAACTCAACGGCGCCTTCGTGACCGTCATGGTGTACGCGGGCTACTTGGTGCTTCGCGGCTCCATCCAAGATGCCAAACTCCGTTCCCGCCTCTCAGCCGTGTACAACCTCTTTGGGTTCTGCTTGCTGGTGGTGTTGCTCATGGTGCTTCCTCGCTTCACGGAGAGCCTGCACCCGGGCAAGGGCGGCAACCCCGCGTTCAGCAGCTACGACCTCGACAGCGCGTTGCGCGCGGCGTTCTACCCTGCCGTGTTGGGCTGGATGATCCTCGGCACGTGGATGTACCGCTTGCAATTGCGCATCGAACAGACCCGTGAACGCATCGCAGAAGCGCAACTCACCAGGACAAACATGCCCTTGGCCTTGCTCTTTGTGACGCCGGCCTCAACAAGCTCGTTGGAATCGGTGTTCATGGCTTCAGGCAAGATGCCCGTGGTGGTGGGCGTGGCGGTCATCATCCTCGCAGGCTTGGGCCTGTGGTGGGTGCGGACTGCAAGAACGCTCCAGCGCTTGTCGGAAGAAGAAAACACGCTCAACGGAACACACAACGCATGAAGCGCACGCACATCGTCCTCCTGCTGCTCGTCGCCGGTTTGATGGGCACGTTTGTGGCCAGCATCACCAGCACCAGCCGCTCCGTGGATTTCGCCACGGCCTTTGCAGACCCCGGCACCGAGTACAAAGTGTCCGGCACGTTGGCCGTGGACTATCCCGTGGAATACGACCCGCAGGTGAACACCTCGCTCACCAAATTCCACCTGACCGACAAAAGCGGTGCGGTGCATGAGGTTTGGCTGGAAAAGGCCAAACCCACTGGCTTGGAGCGCTCCGAGAGCATTGACCTCTATGGCAAAGCGGGCGACGGCCACTTTCGTGCGACGGAGATGCTCATGAAGTGTCCTTCCAAGTACAACCAGCAAAACCACCTGTTGGACACCGACGCTTGATGGAATACCTCGGGGAATGGATGTGGGCAGCGTACCTCGGCCGATTCCTGGTCGCGGTGGCGTTTGCGTCGGCCTTGCTTGCCACGGTCGCCTTTGTGCGCGGCAACCTCCAGCTGGGACGCGGGGCGTTCGTGACGCATGCGGCAAGCACCTTGGGGGTCATCGCGCTGATTTTTGTGCTCTTCTTCGGGCATCGCTACGAATTCCAATACATCTGGAAGCACCTCAACAACGAGATGCCCATGCGGTTTGTGTTGAGTGCGTTTTGGGGCGGCCAGGAAGGCGGGTTCCTGCTGTGGATGTTCTGGCACAACGTGCTCGCCTTGTTCATCTTGCGTCGCACCGATGCATGGCAACGCGAGGTGATGGCGGTGCTCAGCGCCATTGAGGCGTTTTTGGGCGTCATGTTGCTGGGCATCTACTTCGGGGACTTCCAACTCGGACTCGATCCCTTCATGCTCTTGCGGGAGGCCCCCAACAACTTGGGCCTTCCCTGGACTGCGCGAGCAGATTACCTTACGTCATTCCCTCAGTTTACTGACGGACAAGGTCTTAACCCCCTTCTCCAAAACTATTGGATGACCATTCACCCACCCACATTGTTCCTCGGGTTTGCGGCGTGCAGTGTGCCTTTTGCCTACGCCGTGGGCGCCATGTGGCGACGTGATTTGACAGGCTGGATCAAACCGGTGTTGCCGTGGGCCTTCTTCGCGGTGGGCATCTTGGGTGCAGGCATTTTGATGGGCGGCGCTTGGGCCTACGAAGCGTTGAGTTTTGGGGGATTCTGGGCGTGGGATCCGGTGGAGAACTCGTCGCTCGTCCCATGGATGGTCCTCGTGGCGGCCGCGCACTTGTTGCTCATCAACCGAAACCGCAAAAAGCCCACGGCCCTCTTCTCAACCGTCTACCTCAGTGTGTTGGCGTTCCTGCTCGTGCTCTACTCCACGTTTTTGACGAAGAGCGGCGTCCTGGGCGACACGTCGGTGCACAGCTTCGTGGACAGTGGCATTTTGCCACAGCTCCTCGCCTACCTGCTTTCCTTCGTCGCCCTCGGTCACTTGATGTTGCTCGAGGACAACGCGTCTCGGAAAATCTACGGGGGCTTGGCGTTGGCCACCCTTGGATTGGTGGCCGCAGGTCAACCCGCCCTTGGCTTCCTCGCCTTCCTCGGGGTCATGGCAGCGGCCGCGATCCGGGCCTTCCGCAAAGAGTTCAAAAGCGACGAAGAGGAAGACGCCTTGTGGTCTCGGGAGTTCTGGATGTTCGTGGGCTCCCTGCTCTTGGTGCTTGGGGCCGTCCACATCACATGGCAAACAAGCGTGCCCGTCTTCAACCATTTCCTGGAGCCCTTCTCTCCCTTGCTGTCTTGGGCCGAAGGGGTGACCGGTTGGTCGGTCCTCGGGGACTTGGCCCAGCACGACTTGGCACCGGGCACGGATTTGGACCGCACCTACCACTTGGTTCAGGTGCCGCTCGCCGTGCTCATCTTCTTGCTCATCGGCCTGGCCCAATGGCTCAAATACAAGAACAGCGACATCCGCGTGGTGGCTGGCAAATTGGTGCGTGCCACGCTCGGGGCCACCGTCTTGACGGGGGCGCTGCTCGTGCTGTACGACTTCGAGAGCCATGAGATTCCCCGCGTGGCGCTGCTGTTTGCCACGTTGTTTGCCGCACTCAGCAACGCCGACTACATCGCCCAAATGTGGAAGGGCAAGCTGGACACCATGGGATCGCCCTTGGCGCACGTGGGCTTTGCCTTGACCATTTTTGGGGCGGTCATCTCCACAGCCCAAAAAAACGTCATCTCCCAAAACCGCATTGGCGACATCTCCACCCTGAACGAGGAGCTGAACAACGCCACCGACCTGCTTTTGATGGAAGGCGACACCCTGCCCATGGGGCCGTACTTCGTCTCGTACGAGCAGCGTCGCCAGGAAGGCATTCACGTTTTGTTTGACATGGCTTACTTCGGGCGCGCCCCCAAAGCCTACGCGGCCGGGGACATTGTGGCGCATGAAGGCATGGTGTGGCAAGCCCTGGACGATCACAAAGCCAGCCCCAGCTTTGACGAGGACGTCGAAACGCATTGGAACTTCCTTCCCTTCCCGCAGGAATCCCAAACGGAGCGCGCCACGCGCTGGGTGAATGGCACTCCCGGCGAGGAGGTCTTCACGCTGTCGCCGCGCATCCAGCTCAATGCCCAAATGGGCAACGCCCCCGAGCCCGACACCAAGCACTTCTTGTTCCGCGACCTGTACACCCACATCAAATGGGGACGCGTGACGCCTCCTGAAACCGACGAAGAAGGCTGGCTGGGGGGTCAGTCGCAGGAATTTGTGGTGGGCGACTCCATGTTTGTCGGCGGCGTGTTGCTCACCATTGACAGCCTGCGCGTGGTCCGCGACGAAGAACGTCCAGAGCGCGGCTTGCTCGACGACGACTTGGCCCTTGCCGCGTGCATCGGACTCCGCCGAGGCCGAACGGTCGAAGTCCACGACCCCTTGTACATCGTGCGGGGCAACACGGTCGTGCCCGACCTGTATGAAGCGGACGGATGGGGCCTGCGCTTCCGGATTGAGGCGTTCGACCCCGAGCAGGAACAAGTGGAAATGACCGTGTGGGAACACGAAAGCGTACGCAAGGACTTTGTCGTCATGCAAGCCGTCATCTTCCCCCAAATCAATTGGCTCTGGCTCGGCTGCATCCTCATGACCCTCGGGTCGTTCCTGGCCGTGCGCATGCGCATCCGTCAACGCAAAGTTTCAAGCCGTGGCTGAGCTTCGCATCGTGCTCATTGGCGCAGGCCAAGTGTCGCGGGAATTGGCGCCTGTTTGGAAACACGCCGGCCACGACATCCTCCAAGTGGTGAGCCGCACAGAGGCCTCGGCCCGCCCCCTGGGTGAAGCCCTGGGCTGTCCCTGGACCACGAAACTGACAGAAGCTGCCGGCGCCCTGGCCGACGCCCAAGTCGTCGTCGTCGCGGTGACGGACGGGCTCATCGCCGAAGTCGCCGAAGGCATCTCCGCCATGGTCTCTCCCACCTGTGTCATGGTGCACCTCTCCGGTGCCACGCCGCTGGATGCCCTGCCGGGGCCGCGGGCGGTGGTGTGGCCTGTGCGGAGCTTCAACCCCAAGGCGGGCAACGTCCCCCTCGAAGGCACCCCCACCGTGATCGAAGCGTCAGACGCGTCCGCCCTTCGCGTGGCCCAAAC
>Ga0163109_10000590_pt1 | contig 28882 bp, 27 predicted proteins | sample CRUFie1St13metaG_FD_108704 | JGI IMG/M metagenome (GOLD analysis project Ga0163109, IMG submission 108704) | Marine microbial communities from the Costa Rica Dome - CRUD Field 142mm St13 metaG | ecosystem: Environmental > Aquatic > Marine > Oceanic > Photic zone | place: Costa Rica: the Eastern...
AAAAATTGAAACGTAAAAAATTACCGGGTAGTTTTGCGACATAGTGTCACGCAGAATAGGCCTTTTGCCCTGCGGGTGATATATGTGATCATGCAAGGATATCTGAGCCGGTTTGGATATGTTACCGTTTTCAACCGTATTTTTATAGATGGTTGGGGAGATAGATGAATACAAAATTGGTTAACGCCATTATTACAGTTTTTTTTAGCTCATTGAGCTTTATCAGCGCCAGCAGTGCGCAGGAATCAGCAGGTCCAAAACCATGGCAGTTTGGACTGCAACCTTCGGCATCACCCACCATGGAGATGATAGCGGGATTCCATTTCCAGCTTTTAATTATCATAACGGCGATTTCGGTGTTTGTGCTGGGTTTACTGATTTATGTAGCGGTTAGATTTCGTGAAAAGAGAAATCCCATCCCATCGAAGACAACCCACAATTCTATAATAGAAGTGCTTTGGACAGCGATACCCGTAGTCATCTTGGTTGTAATATCGGTTCCTTCTTTCAAGTTATTATACTTTGCCGATAGGGTCGAAGAAGCTGATATGACCCTGAAGGTCATTGGTAACCAATGGAATTGGACCTACCAATATCCAGATCATGGTAATTTTGAGTTCACGGCCAATTTATTGCAGGGCGAGGATTTAAAAGAGGCGCAAAATACTGCTGCCAAAGGTAAAGAAAGTAGACCTGTACTCCGGCAGCTCAGTACAGATAACCCAGTTGTTTTACCCGTTGGCAAAAAGGTGCGCCTATTGGTTACTGCTACAGATGTGTTGCACAATTGGGCTATTTCGCCACTTGCAGTTCGTATTGATACTGTCCCCGGACGTCTTAACGAAACTTGGGTCGAGATTAAAAAACCCGGAACTTATTTTGGATTTTGTTCTGAGTTATGTGGGTCTGGTCACGCGTTTATGCCGATTGAGGTTCATGCGGTGTCTCCTGGTGAGTTCAAACAATGGGTCAAAAAAGCTCAAAAAAAATATGCTAAAGTCGATAACATGACTTTGCCTGTAGCTGCTAGCGTCAAGACTAAACTGAAATCGATCAATTTGGCGGGTGGAGCTGCACCTCAATAAACAACACGGATTAATTTAAATGCAAGGGAATGACCATGGCTGAAGCACCAACTGCCGACGCACAAGGAACCGAAAGTCATCACGAGCCCAAGGGTTGGCGGAGATTTGTTTACTCCACCAATCACAAAGACATAGGCACGATGTACTTAATATTTTCAGTCACCGCGGGACTGATTGGCGGAGCTTTCTCTGTATACATGCGCATGGAATTACAGGCGCCTGGCGTGCAGTACATGACTATGGAGGATGGTTCGCCCGACGGCCACCTGTGGAATATGTTCATCACCGCACACGGGCTTATAATGGTATTTTTTGTCGTAATGCCAGCTTTGATAGGCGGCTTTGGTAATTGGATTGTCCCACTGATGGTTGGTGCGCCTGATATGGCGTTCCCTCGGATGAATAATATCAGTTTCTGGCTTCTTCCTCCTGCTTTTCTTCTATTGTTGGGGTCTGCTCTCATTGGTGGAGGTGCTGGAACCGGTTGGACAATTTACCCTCCACTCTCAAGTGATACTGGCCACCCCGGTCCGGCTGTGGATATGGCGATATTTGCACTTCATGTGGCTGGGGCATCATCGATATTAGGAGCCGTTAACTTCATAACTACAATTTTCAACATGCGAGCGCCAGGTATGACCCTGCACAAGATGCCATTGTTTGTTTGGTCAATGTTGATTACTGCATTTTTGCTCTTGCTATCACTTCCAGTTTTGGCCGGTGCAATAACGATGTTGCTAACGGACCGAAATTTTGGCACCTCATTTTTTAAGCCCGAAGGCGGGGGAGACCCCATTTTATTTCAGCACCTTTTTTGGTTTTTCGGGCATCCGGAGGTTTACATCATGATATTGCCAGGCTTCGGCATAATTAGTCATGTGGTTTCTACTTTTTCAAAAAAGCCCGTCTTTGGTTATTTGGGTATGGCATATGCAATGGTGTCTATCGGTTTCATTGGATTTATCGTGTGGGCACATCACATGTATACGGTCGGGCTTGATGTCGATACCCGAGCTTACTTCGTTGCCGCGACAATGGTGATTGCTGTACCCACCGGCATTAAGATTTTCAGTTGGATCGCAACCATGTGGGGAGGTTCGATCCGTTTTGATACGCCAATGCTATGGGCAGTCGGTTTTATTTTTCTGTTCACTGTCGGGGGAGTAACTGGCGTTGTTCTGGCAAATGCAGGCGTTGATTTAGTTTTGCATGATACGTACTACGTCGTTGCGCATTTTCATTATGTGTTGTCCTTAGGTGCCGTATTTACAATTTTTTGTGGAATATATTATTGGCTTGGGAAAATGAGCGGTCGACAGTATCCTGAGTGGGCTGGAAAATTGCACTTCTGGACAACTTTTATAGGCGTGAACATATGTTTTTTCCCGCAGCATTTTCTCGGCCTTGCAGGCATGCCGCGGCGTTACATTGATTACCCTGATGCATTGGCAGGTTGGAATGCCGTTTCATCTTTCGGGGCATATTTTTCATTCGCTTCGACGCTCTTTTTCGTCGGAATGCTGATCTACACAATCAATTGGGGCCGAAGAGTAGGTGATAATTATTGGGGTGAGGGAGCAACAACGCTTGAATGGACAATAAGTTCGCCGCCACCGTTCCATAGTTTTCATGAGATACCACGAATTAAGTAACTAATTTTCGGGGAGCATCACGTGGCGGAAACTGCCTATCACTTAGAAAGCAGCGATGGTTCGCAACTCGTTGATACAGAGCTTACGGACTATTTAAAACTGCTTAAGCCCCGCGTGATGTCTCTCGTCGTATTTTCTGGACTGGCTGGACTTTTGTTAGCTCCGGGGACGCTCCATCCAATACTTGCTATAGTGTCTGTCCTGTGTATTGCGGTTGGTTCTGGGGCAGCAGGTGCGATAAATATGTGGTATGATCGCGATATAGATGCCGTGATGGAGCGGACTAAATTGCGGCCGATACCGGACGGGCGCATTGCGCCGGGAGATGCCCTTGGCTTCGGCATAGTATTAGCTGTGGGCTCTGTTGTTGTCATGGGGCTGACTGTCAGCATCCCTGCCGCTTTGATACTAACCGTAGCAATACTTTTTTATGTGTTTGTTTACACTATATGGCTTAAGCGCCGGACACCCCAAAACATTGTGATTGGTGGCGCATCCGGCGCATTCCCGCCAATGATTGGGTGGGCATCGGTTACTGGCAGCATCAGCATAGAGTCTATTGTTCTCTTTGCCCTAATATTCTTCTGGACACCGCCCCATTTTTGGTCTTTGGCACTGTATAGAGCGGGAGATTATGAAAAAGCGGGTGTGCCAATGTTGCCGGTAGTTGCTGGTAAGCGTGAGACTAAACGCCAAATATTCATTTATACTCTGTTGCTTTTACCTTTGGCTGTAGCTCCCGCCCTCTTGGGTGTAGCTGGTTGGTTATATGGTGTTTTTTCATTAATCCTTGGCTTATTATTTATAGCTGCAGCTGTATCGGTGTGGGTGGATGAGACGGAACGAGCATCACGGCGTATGTTTACATTTTCAATAATTTACTTATTTCTTCTTTTCACGTTGATGATTGTTGATGGATCAACAGTGTTTAGTGCCTGAGGGATAATTGGTGGTGTTAGCAAGAAAAGACGGCGAGCAAACTCCAAAAGATATTGGCCGGAATTTAATCGAGCCTAAACGTAGTTTGCGTGCGAAAAATTTAGCAGTCGCTGGTGTACTTGCTGGGTTAGCTCTGATGTTTTACCTGGTTGCAATAGTTAAGATGAGTGGGGGTTAGGTTTATTGGCACTATCTCTGAAGTCTAAAAATCGTCGTTTGTTTGGTGCGCTGGCTCTCCTTGTGGTGGCTATGACTGGAATGGCTTATGCTGCGGTGCCGCTTTATGATTTGTTTTGTCGCGTCACCGGTTTTGGGGGGACCACTCAAATTGCCGAAATGCCAAGTGGGAAACGCACTGATCGAGTGATTAAGGTCCGTTTTGATGCTAGCCTGAACGGTTCGTTTCCTTGGGCATTTCAACCTATACAGCGGGAAATGTCCTTGCAGGTAGGTGAGACAGGTTTGGCATTTTATCGTGCTCGAAATAACTCAAATGCTCCTTTGATTGGCACAGCTACGTTTAATGTAACGCCACTCAAGGCAGGGCTTTATTTTAGCAAGATTGAATGTTTTTGTTTTCAAGAGCAGAAATTGAATGCCGGAGAACAAGTAGATATGCCGGTAACTTTTTTCATTGATCCTGAAATTATGAAAGATCGAAACTTGGATGATGTGAACACAATAACTCTGTCCTACACTTTTTTTGAGGCAGCTAAATCTTCTGCTGACCTCGAAACTAATGCGGCGACGACGGTCGCAAAATAATGGTAGAGGTCCCTCCGGGATGTTATGCCACGGATCCAATAAGGAGGCTAAATAGATGAGCTCCGAAGCGCACAACCAACAAACTCATGAGTACCACTTGGTAGATCCAAGCCCTTGGCCCGCAGTCGGTTCGGCAGCCTCATTCTTTCTTTTCTTTGGCGTGGTTGTATTCTTACATCCGGACATGCTGGGAGTTGATCTTGAGGGGATTGTTACCAAACTTGGCGTGTGGGTGTTTATGCCTGGGCTTATTGGTGTGCTTGCGACAATGTGGTTTTGGTGGCGAGACGTAGTGCGCGAGGCCACTCATGAAGGGCACCATAAGCCGGTAGTTCAATTAGGCCTTCGTTATGGCATGCTGTTGTTCATAGCGTCAGAGGTTATGTTTTTCGCAGCTTTTTTCTGGGCTTATTTTGACGCCAGCCTGTATGCAAATGAAATCAAACAATTTAGTCGGGTTGAATCTACTGGGGGTGTTTGGCCCCCTAAAGGAATTGAGACACTTCCGACATTCGGTGTGCCATTTATGAATACACTTGTGCTGCTCCTTTCCGGCTGTACTGTTACGTGGGCGCATCATGCTTTACGCGAAGATAATCAACGGGATTTGGTCACTGGCCTTGGGCTTACTATTATTCTCGGCATTATATTTACAGGGCTGCAAGTTTACGAATATGTGCATGCTACGTTTACTATGGAGAGTGGAATATATGGGTCCACCTTCTTCTTAGCAACTGGCTTTCATGGTTTCCACGTTATCGTAGGCACTTGTTTTCTGACCGTGTGTTATTTCCGCGCTCGCCGAGGGCACTTTAAAACTGATCAGCACTTTGGCTTTGAAGCTGCCGCCTGGTATTGGCATTTCGTTGACGTGGTTTGGTTATTCCTGTTCTGTGCGATATATTGGTGGGGGGCTTGACCAACGCTGCTTAACATTGTCTCGGCCTCCATGTCGTTTATACAGCGGCTGCACGAATATTTTTAATGTGACTTGCTGGTGGTTATTGGTTTTGACACAACTCGTTTCTCCCGGGTTTTTCACAAAAATAGGCTGTCCACCAAGCGTTTGATGTCGTTTTCAACAAGAATATGCTTCAACGAATAGTCCGTAAGGGGTTTGAGTTGACCGATCTTTCGTAACTATCCTCGTGGCTTGCGATAATGCAATCGGTGACGTATCAAATTCAAATTTAGCTTTTGCAGCGTCACTAATTGAAATAGTTCACTTTTTAGTCAATCGTTTCGAGAATAAAATATGTCTTTTAATTTCAAGCTTTGGCCAACAATCATCACGAGTATAATGTTCATTGTTCTCGTGGCTTTGGGCTCTTGGCAAGTTCAACGTTTAAATTGGAAGAATGAGTTAATCACAAAAATACAGACACGCTCCACGGAAGAGCCGGTGTTATTGGCAAACCATCCCGTTAATATGGAGGAACTTGAATTTCAGAGGGTAAATGTCCGTGGGCGGTTTGATCACAGCATAGAATTTCATCTTGTAAATCGATCACTAAATGGAAATCCAGGCTTGCATATAATCACACCCTTTTTAAGAAGTGATAAGGGTGGTGTTTTACTTGTCAATCGCGGTTGGGTTCCATTTGAGAAAAAAAATGCGAAGTCGAGGCGTGAAGGCTTAGTCGCAGATGAACTAGAGCTGAATGGTATAATAAGACTTATAAAAGGTCCCGGAGCATTCACGCCCATGAATGACCCGGGGACAAACCACTGGTTTTTTATTGATCCTGTAGCAAAATCTAAGATAAGCGGTTACTCATTTCCGAATGGGTATTATTTGCTTGATGGTAATGTGGAAGTGCCGGGTGGTTTTCCTGTTGGTCATCAGTGGACTTTAGATATTCGAAATGATCACCTTCAGTATGCAATTACGTGGTATTCGTTAGCATTAGCCTTGTTAGTGATATTTTTCGTGTATCATCGGCAAAAAAACTAGTTCTCATGAACAATGCCTACAAAGAGTTAGAGCAGCGGTTCCGTCGGGTTAACTTGCTACGCGAGGCTTTGGGAATGCTACAATGGGACCAGTCCGTCACGATGCCGCCAGGCGGAGCGAATGCACGCGGCGCACAGCTTGCCGAATTAAAAGTCATCATTCATGAGATAATTACTGACCGGCGCACAGAACAATTATTATCGGATGTGGACATTAGTCGGCTTGGGAGGTGGCAAGCGGCCAATGTTAGAGAGATGCGGCATTTATGGTCTCACGCAAATGCGGTGCCTAAGGATCTTATTGCTGCACGAAGTAAGGCTTGTACGGCTTGTGAAACAAAATGGCGCACAGCGCGTGCGAGTGCTGATTATAAACATGTCCTGCCGGATTTCAAAGTTGTAGTAGACCTCACCAAAGAGGTCGCCGAAGCAAAGGCATCAGCTTTAAATATTCCTGCTTATGATTCTTTATTCGGTCAGTATGCGCCAGGGATGTCGTTTGATGAAATTGATCCGATTTTCGATGATTATCTCTCCTTCTTGCCTAAATTTTTAGGGCGAGTTGAAGCACGTCAGGCTGCTACCCCTCCGCCGCTCGAATTAAAAGGGCCATTTGAGTTGAAGGCACAGCGCCATGTTGCGAGGTATCTTGCCGAGATGGTGGGACTTGATTTTGCTTCGGCTCGACTCGACGAGAGTGATCATCCTTTTTCGGGTGGAGTGCCGGAAGATAGTCGCATCACTACTCGCTATTCAAAGGATGATTTCTCTGAGGCAATGATGGCGGTACTGCATGAAACCGGTCACGCCATGTATGAGCGTGGTCGTCCATCGGAATGGCATGCACAGCCCGTAGGCTTCTCACGTGGCATGGTTATTCATGAAAGCCAATCTCTGATAGTTGAAATGCAAGCCTGTAGATCAAGAGAGTTTTTTGAATGGGCTGCCCCGATGTTTGCGCGTGCATTTGGCGGAAGCGGGCCTGCTTGGGGTGCTGATGAATTCTACAAAAGGGCTACTACAGTGAAGCCAAGCCTAATTCGTATTGATGCCGATGAGGTTACTTATCCTGCTCATATAATATTACGGACGCAGATTGAACGCGCTTTATTAGCCGGCGACCTTCTGGCCGTTGACTTGCCAGGAGCTTGGAATGAAAAAATTCTCCAACTCCTTGATATTTGTCCATCTAACGATGCTGAGGGTTGTTTGCAGGATATTCACTGGTATGACGGAGCTTGGGGGTATTTTCCGACCTACACACTCGGTGCTATGGCAGCGGCTCAGATTTTCAAGGCTGCTATTGGCGAAAACCCTATGATACTTACCTCCATCGCTACCGGTCAGTTTAATCCACTTATGGCGTGGTTGTTAAGCAATATCCATGAACATGGTTGTTTGTTTTCTACCCAAGATTTACTGGTCAGAGCCACTGGCCGGAAACTTGATCCAGGGGCGTTTAAATCACACCTCCATGAAAGGTATTTATCTTAATGGTGGAGCTGCAATTTTTTTCTACTGTAGGGGCTACATTTTTTCTGGCGGGGCTTACTAAAGGTGTTATCGGGCTTGGGCTGCCGACAGTTTCGTTGGCCGTCTTAACAGCTTTCTTCGGGCTAAAGGATGCAATTCCATTGATATTGATACCCTCCCTAGTAACCAATCTCTTGCAGGCATTTTCTGGGCCACACCTTAAGGAACTGATAAAGCGCTTTTGGTCAATGTTATTAGCTGGTGTTGCCGGAATTTTCGCAGTTTCAGAAGTTTATGCGAATTCAAGTAGCGAGCAATTATCGCTCATACTCGGAATCTCCTTAACCATTTATTCAGGATTTGGATTGTCATCGGCCAATTCCTTAAACCTAACCAAACGAGAACAATGGTATTCGCCGATTGTTGGAACCATTACCGGAGGCTTGACCGGATTGACGGGTGCTTTCGTAGTACCGGCGGTGCCTTATCTTCAATCTCTTGGGTTGCAGAGGGATCAATTTATTCAGGCCATGGGTATTTGGTTCTTGATTGCTACCGGAGCGCTTTCGGTAATGTTAGGAATCAGGGGCTTATTAACGATGGATCAAAATATTATATCAACAGCGGCTTTGCTTCCGGCGGTGATAGGCATGTCGATCGGACAAGTCATTCGTCGTAAGCTTTCAGAAATATGTTTTCGTAGAATCTTTTTTTTCTCATTGCTGTCCATGGGCATATATATCATCGTGGGTTCAGCACAATGAAAATCATGTATCATCAACCGGCGCTATCACCAAAGTGTTGGCCTTATTGTTTAAGAGGATAAATTTTGTTTTACATTAGCACTCGCGGTTCTGCTCCCGCCCTAGCATTTGACGAGGTCCTTCTTACGGGCCTTGCTTGCGATGGCGGGCTGTATGTGCCCAGCGTTTGGCCACAGGTGTCTTCGGTAGAACAAGTTGAATTAAATAATTTAAACTATTCTGATCTTGCATGCAGGTTAATGTTCCCTTTTGTAGGAGATTCTATAGTCGAAGACGATTTTGCCGAGATAGTGAGAGCGTCTTATTCGGAATTTACTAACGACCAGGTAGTTCCGTTGACAAAAGTTGATGATGGGATTTGGTTACTTGAACTCTTCCATGGGCCAACGTTAGCATTCAAGGATATTGCCCTACAATTGCTTGGACGCCTCTTCGATTATATTCTCACTCGTCGTGGCGAACGCATCACGATTGTCGGGGCCACCTCTGGTGATACTGGTTCGGCTGCTATCGAAGCTTGCAAGGGGCGTGAGTCGGTTGATATTTTTATTTTGCATCCGGCAGGTCGTGTTTCCGATGTTCAACGTCGGCAAATGACGACTGTGTCATCAGGAAACGTTTATAATATTGCAATAGACGGAACATTCGATGATTGTCAGGATTTAGTGAAGGCTTGTTTTAACGATGCAAATTTTAGAGAACAAGTGAGCTTATCGGCGGTAAATTCAATAAATTGGGCGCGTATTATGGCGCAAATTGTATATTACTTTTGGGCTGGCCTCAAACTTGGAGCTCCGGATCAAAGTACAACTTTTGTTGTTCCAACAGGTAATTTTGGTAATATTTTTGCTGGATACGGAGCCCATTTAATGGGGCTTCCGGTAAAGAAGTTAGTGGTGGCATCAAATCAGAACGATATTTTAGTTCGCTTTTTTGAAAAAAATGAAATGGCGATGGAGCCAGTCGTGCCCACAGTTTCTCCAAGTATGGATATACAAGTTTCAAGTAATTTTGAGCGTTTACTATTTGACTTGGTGGATCGTAAATCTGGTGATGTGTCTGAGGCAATGTACAGTTTTCGCAAAACGGGCAAATTAGTTGTTCCAAATTTTGCTTGGAAGGCTGCAAGAGAATTATTCGATGCCAATAAGGTCGACGACGATATTACCCTTGAGAGGATGGCGAAATTTTATTCTGAAAAAAATATTTTAATTGATCCCCACACTGCTATCGGAGTCGAAACTGCGCTTCAGATGAGCTCAAAGCTCTCTCGTCCCATTGTCTCGCTTGCAACCGCGCATCCTGCAAAATTCCCCCATGCTGCAAAAAAAGCTGTTGGTCAGGTCCCTCCGCTTCCCCCGTCTTTGACTGATTTGTTTAAGCGTAAAGAAAATTTCACTGTGTTACCGAATGAATTGGATATACTCCAGGATTTTATTCGCACAAAAGTGTAATGAGGTGCCAATGGATGTAAAATTTACAGCGTTGGAAAATGGACTTCGAGTTGTAACCCATGCAATGCCAGGAGTAGAAAGTGCATCGATAGGCGTGTGGGTTGGGTCTGGTACACGTCATGAGTCTGATGAGAATAACGGAGTGGCTCACCTTCTGGAACATATGGCGTTTAAGGGAACTCGGCGGCGCAATGCTCAGGATATTGCTGCTGAAATTGAGGCTGTAGGAGGCCACCTAAATGCTTATACAGGCAGGGAAAGCACTGCTTATTTTGCTAAGATGCTGGCGCCTGATATAGAACTTGCTGCTGATATACTTGCAGATATTTTACAGAATGCTACCTTTGATCAAGTTGAGCTGGATCGCGAGAGGCAGGTTGTACTGCAAGAGATTGGTCAGGCTGCGGACACGCCGGATGACATTATTTTCGACTACTATCAGGCTTCTGCTTACCCACAGCAATCTATGGGCCTTCCGGTTCTAGGTCGTCGTGAAAACGTACTTACAATGAGTCGCGAAACTATTGAAAACTACCTTCAAAGTAATTACGGATCCGACCGTGCAGTGCTATCGGCGGCTGGCAAAGTGCAGCATGAAGACATTGTGCGTATGGCGGAGGAATTATTTGGTTCTTTACCGACCTCAAAGACTCTTACCAAGCATGAGCCAGCCCATTATTATGGGGGTGAGAAGCGTGTTGAGACAGAACTTGAGCAAGTACATTTTCTAATTGGATTTAAGGGTTTTGCTTTCGGTGATCCAGATTTCTATGCTCTGAGCATATTATCAACAATCTTTGGAGCTGGAATGTCCTCACGTTTATTTCAGGAAATAAGAGAAAAGCGCGGGCTTGCCTATTCAGTCTATTCGTTCTCTGCTGCCTACAGTGATACCGGCACTTTCGGAATTTATGCTGGTACTGGCCCCGATCAAGTCGACGATCTGGTTCCCGCTTTGTGCGATGAGATTGTTAAATTTGCGTCTACCGTTCAACATGAAGAAGTGATTCGTGCCTGTGTACAATTGAAGGCCGGCACATTAATGTCGTTAGAGTCAACTGGCGGCCGTGCCGAACAATTGGGTCAACAAACACTTGTTTATGGATCACCTCTTTCGTTGCAGGACCTGATACAACGTATTGAGGCTGTAGACTTGAGCCAAGTTCAGAGGGCAGCTGCACGCTTATTCACTAGTAGGCCGACATTAACCGCTTTGGGTAATTTAAAGAAACTTGAGAGTTACGACAAGATTTGCGATAGGCTTAAATTCTAAAAGAGGGAAGTGGGATGGTGCTATTGAAATCTCTTTTTGAGCGCCACACGCCCCGCATTACCGGTGTTAGGGTCTTCATTCGTCCGCCTAGTAGGTGGGACCGTAAGCAGTGGGTTGCTCTTCGGCGCGAAAGTCGAGAATTCTTAGTTCCGTGGGAACCAAGTTGGCCTATTGATGGAGCGACAGCGATTGCCTATAAACGACGACTTCAGCGATTTAAGGCTGAATGGCGATACTCTAGCGGGTATCCATTTTTTATTTTTGAAAAAGAACGGCAACAGTTGGTTGGGGGTATAACTTTGTCTAACCTTCGCCGCGGAGTGGCCCAGAGCGCTAGTATTGGATACTGGATTGGCGCACCATTTGCCCGAAAGGGATATATGTTCGACGCGTTGTGCCTTACCATTTCGTATGCCTTCGATAACTTAGCGTTAAACCGTGTCGAAGCAGCTTGTCTCGTGCACAACAAACCCAGTCGAAACCTACTAAAAAAAGCAGGATTTTTTGAGGAAGGACTGCTTCGACAATATCTGTGCATTAATGGTCGTTGGCAGGACCACATTTGTTACTCTCTAATAAGAACCGACCCTAGACCGTGATCTTTTTTATATCAGGGAACAGGAAATCAAATATTTGATTCTTGGATTGAGGCATGTTTGTTTGATCTAAACTCTTCTGCGTGATAATTGCTAAGCGTGTCCCATCTCACCTGAAAGCAAGCTCAGATCAACGCCTATGGACGATATAGCAAATTCCCACTTTTGGTCATCTTGTAAATCAAATATCAACTCTCGGTCTGCTGAAGATTGTAGCCATGCGTTCCGCTGTATTTCATCATCTAGCTGGTTCGGCCCCCACCCAGCATAACCCAGCGCGAGTAAAGAATCAGCCGGACCACGTTTCTCAGCGATATCACTCAGCACTTCTATGGTTGAGGTTAAACCCAAACCGTCAGCAATTTTGATCGTGCTACTCTGTTGATAATCTAGTGAATGTAAAATAAATCCTCGACTTGGGTCCAGGGGACCGCCGTGGTAAATTGGTCGATCCTCAATTATTCCATGAACGCAAATATCCAACTGTTTGAGTAATTCTGGAAAAGCTAGTGATTCTATTTTTTTGTTTACAATCAAACCCATGGCGCCCTCCTCGTTGTGGACGCAGATATATATTACGCTTTTAGTAAAGCGAGGATCATTCATTGCAGGCATTGCGATTAAAACCTGTCCCGTCATGTAACTTGGATTGGTTCCGGTAACGGCCTTATCGTGCTCATCCATGAGAATATTTTCCACGTTTATTATAATATTTATGATAGCTACTTGCGGGCAAAAAGGAAACCAATGCGAGTGTGGTTTTATGCTTATGGGATTGCTCAGGGAAGTGATGCATCAATATATCGGCTTTTTACATTAGCCGTTTTATTTTGAGAAATAAGAACTATGTTCTTTGGATCATTATTGGTTTTTGGAAACCTCTGACATGAAGCTTAAAATACTTTTTTTGATAATTTGCCTACATTTCCCCATTGCAGGTGCAAAAGGTGCCTCAAGTGGGTGGCAGCATGAAGAGCACGTTGCCGTACGATTAGTGAGTGCATTAAGTTCAACTGGTCCAGCTACCTCGGTTCCGTTGGGAATACAATTTAAGTTGAAACCTGGGTGGAAAATATATTGGAGGTCGCCGGGTGATGCAGGCCTACCTCCGAAGGTGACGTGGGATAGGTCCGAAAATGTTAGAGATTTAGTTATTGGTTGGCCGGTTCCAAAAAGATTCTCCGTGCTCGGCCTTGAAACACTCGGATACCTTGATGAGGTCATTCTGCCCGTAGAGTTGAAACTCATATCATCTGGCGCGACTACCGTTAGGGTTAAATTGGAATACCTAATTTGTGAAAAAATTTGCATCCCATATGTCAATACTTTGGAGTTAAGGCTACCGCCGGGCAGGACAGTATTATCTGATTATTCGAATTTGATTGCCCAGTATAGCGCACGGATACCTAAGCTTGACGGCCGTCATGGTCTCAGCATCGAAAGTTCTCATCTGACAAAAAGTGGGGATAAAAACGAGGTTGTTTTTTTTGCGCAGACTAAAAATATTTTTAAACGTCCAGACATATATGTGGAGGGGCCGGAAGGCAGTCATTTTAGCAAGCCCGAGGTCATCGTTACTCAAGATCGAAAGTTAGCGGAATTACGAGTTCTGGCTAATGGTGTTGAACTGTCAGCGCTGGAACGAGGTGGTATAACAGCGACCCTAGTAGATGGTGATAGATCGATTGAGGCAAAACTTTACCCTGAATACAAGTCGTCAAATTTACAGGCCTCATCACCTTTTTCTCAAAATAAAAAATCAAGTTTAACAGCCATTATCATATTCGCCCTGATCGGAGGTTTAATTCTCAATATCATGCCATGTGTTTTGCCGGTCCTATCCATCAAGCTTCTGGGCGTTATATCTAACCTAGGTAATGACAGAAGAACAATTCGCGTGGGCTTTCTCGCTTCGGCCGCAGGTATCCTTTTTTCATTTATGACACTAGCCGTTGGCTTAATCGTTTTGAAGGCAGGCGGTGCCTCAGTCGGTTGGGGGATCCATTTTCAACAACCAGTTTTTCTCGCTTTTTTGAGCGTTGTGCTAGGTCTTTTTGCATACAACCTTTTCGGCTTGTTTGAAGTGAAACTACCATCTTGGATGGGAGGCGTTGTCGCTAGGCGCTTGCATAGGGAGAATCTGACGGAGCATTTTTTTGCAGGTACCTTAGCAGCGCTAGTTGCTACGCCTTGCTCAGCTCCATTTCTTGGCACCGCTGTCGGCTTTGCGTTGAGTCAGGGTTGGCCTGAGATCCTTCTAGTTTTTGCTTCTCTTGGTGTTGGTCTGGCGTCACCATATCTCTTAGTAGCCATTTTCCCGGGATTGGCAGGTTTTCTCCCGCGCCCTGGACCGTGGATGAATACAGTCAAACGTGTGCTTGGCATCGCTCTGTTGGGTACTGTTGCATGGCTTCTCTATGTATTTGCCAATGTACTTGATATTGGTGCAGCTGCCACCCTTTGTGGATTGATTGTAACCATGGGTATAATTTTATTATTGAAAAAATTACCACGCTCAGCTCTTGGTCGGAATTCAGGATTAATTGTTTTATTTTTGAGTGTAGCAGCAATTAGCTTTCCGACACGGTGGAATGCAGGGCTGAAGCCAACAGGTGATCATTTTTCGTATTCAACAGCTGTGTGGCGTGGATTCGACGCGAGAAAGATTAACAATTTGGTTGCTGATGGGAAGACTGTTTTGGTCGATGTTACAGCCGATTGGTGTATCACGTGTCAAGTCAACAAACGGTTTGTTCTTGATTCAAGCCGGTTAGTAGAGGCTCTAAGAACAGGCGCTATTATTGGCATGAGAGCAGACTGGACCATGCCAAATGATGAGATAGCCAAATATCTTGGATCATTTGGGCGCTTTGGCATTCCATTTAACGTTGTATACGGTCCCGAAAAACCAAACGGCATCGTGCTGCCGGAGTTGTTAACGAATGTAATCCTTACCAGAGTCTTAAATGAAGTTTCTGGGGTGCGAGGAGAAATTCAATAGGTTATGATATAAAAAAATATTTAACAGGCACGTCACAAAAATTCACGTTTCGCTGATGGTATTGGTTTGGTGAGCTATTGTAGCCTCCCTAGCCAACGTATCTGCGCGTTCATTTTGCCGGTGCCCAGCGTGTCCCTTGATCCAGTGCCATTGTACTATGTGGCTATTAGCGACTTCTTCAAGTCGTCGCCACAGGTCTTCATTTTTTACTGACTTTTTGGATGAGTTTTTCCAACCATTTTTCTTCCATCCATGAATCCATTTAGTAATTCCGTCACGCACGTAGATGCTGTCTGTGTACAGGTCGACTGAGGTAGGTCTTGTAAGAGTCTCTAGGGCGCAAATTGCTGCCATAAGCTCCATGCGATTGTTGGTGGTATTTGTGTCGCCGCCCGAAAGTTCTTTTTCGGTTTCTGCAAATTGCAAGATAGCACCCCAACCGCCCGGCCCCGGATTACCTGAGCACGCACCATCTGTGAAGATCTTTACATTTTCATCTTTTTCATTCATTCAAGGCCATACTCTGTTATTTCGGATATATTCTGGTGGAAACTCAAAATATGGAAGTATTCAGATGGATTTTTTGGGCGTACTAATGCATCGGTTGGATTATTAATCCAATCGAAGAGCCGCGTCAGTAGAAAGCGGACAGCTCCACCTCGAGCTAGTGTGGGGAAGGCTTTTAATTCCGTTACTGTCAATTGGCGGACACTGCAATAGCCTGTAAGCAGCGAATATGCCCTTGACCGATCAATGGATCCCTTTTTATCAAAGCACCAAGCGTTAAAGCATATGGCAAGATCGTAAGCTAGGAAGTCATTGCAAGCAAAATAGAAATCGATCAGTCCCGACAACTTTTTCTGTAAAAAAAATACGTTATCGGGGAACAAATCAGCATGGCATGTGCCAACAGGGAGGCATGCGGGCCAGTGGTCGTGTAAATAATCGATTTCTATTTCTAGAAGATTTTTTAGACCAGGTTGGACTTGATTAATGGAATGACCACACGAGTTAAGTAAAGGACGCCATGCCATTAGTGCGAGACTATTTTTACGGGTCAAAGGAAAATTGAGGCTAGCGAGATGCATTTTAGCGAGGGCCTCTCCGACCATTTTGCAATGGTCCGTGTCAATTTTGCGGGGAGACATGCCATCAAGGAATGAAATAATTGCTGCTGGCTTTCCGCAAACTTCGCGTAAGCCCACACCATCGCGCCCGTGTAAAACAGTAGGGCATGGAATATTTTTTGCCTCCAGATACTCCATTAAATTTAGAAAGTAAGGTAGGTCTGAGGGGTCTACCCGCTTCTCATAAAGTGTAAGGATAAATCGTCCCTGAGTGGTAGTAAGAAGGAAATTGCTATTTTCAACTCCTTCAGCAATACCCTTGCATGATAGTATTAAGCCAATATCATATTCTGCGACAAAATCTTCTAGCGCATCATCCGGTACTTCTGTGTATACAGCCATTTTTTACCAACGAGTCTAGCTTTTGGTTATTCTTGTATAATCAATTTATTTGGCAATCTTTGGTCTAATTGATGTAGTTTTACTTTCTTATTTAGGTACCCAAAGAGAAAAAAGGAACGCACATGTCAAATCATTGTAACGCGGGTTATTTGCGTTGCCATTTTCTCCTATCTATAACGAATACTATTGGTCCAATTTACGGGAGCAAAGTAAAAAATTTCCTTTACGGTAGTTATAAATTTTAAAGTTGAGTTATCTATTATCGTGATTCCAATGTCTAAGCCCCATTCATTTATTCGCCAGATAATAAAAGCGATGATTATGGTATCGTCGATGGGTGGTTGTGCCCTAATGGACGAAACAACCGGTGATCCCGATGTGTGCCCTATGCCTACGATATTGAAAACTGGGCAAGAATTAGTGAAGTTTAGGCCAGGCGTCGGACACGACCTCAGCAAAATTGTTTTCCATGTCAAGCTAAATACTTTTGACGGCGAATGCGATATTGGAAAGAAAGAAATAACTTTGAACATTGCTCTCAGCATGACTGCTCTTCGGGGAGCTGCAATGTTGAAAGATAATGCTGAGTTTGCGTATTGGGTTTGGGTTGTTGATCGTAAAAAGAGGGTTCTTACCCGTAATCGCACACCAGTCAGTGCAAAATTTGAGGGGCGCGACTCGCGGATTGATTTCAGTGATATTTTTGACGTTATTATTCCACAACGCTCCGATCACTCGCCGCCAGATTGGCGCATCTATATAGGCCTCGAACTGACTAAAGAGGAATTAGCCTATAATAGGCGGCGGCTCGGCAGCAAGCGTCGGCGCTGACTAAATGTTTACATAAAAGTATCAAATTTAAGCTTGAAGATGTTGCGTTACTGGGTTGGTGTGGTTACATTGTACGTAGTCATACCTTGTGACCCTAGCGGGAGAGACCAACAGTTTGTAACTGTTGGCGCCGAAGGAGCAACTTACTCGGGAATCTCTCAGGCAAAAGGACCGTTAGGTGAAGGGCCTCTGGAAAGCAGGTGAGCTATGCGAGTTCACCTCACCGAAGGGGTAAATCGGTTGTTGCCGGTGATACTCTCAGGTTCCGTGACAGAGCTGAGTAGTGCTCATACCTTAGAGTGAGCACTCTCTTTTTTGTTAACGGAGATGAGCTCAGTGGCAGACGATAAAATACTTTCGAAAACACCTTTACATAACCTGCATGTAGCGAATGGTGGGCGTATGGTGTCTTTTGCAGGGTATTCATTGCCAGTTCAATATCAGGGTGGAATTGTCAAAGAGCATTTGCATACTCGGAAAGCTGCTGGGTTGTTTGATGTTTCACATATGGGTCAACTCGAGGTTTCTGGAGAAAACCGTGCAGCTGCGCTTGAGAGACTAGTTCCTGCGGATGTGAGAGGTTTGGCACAGGGGCAAGTTTGTTACAGTCAATTTACTAATCGCAACGGTGGGATCCTTGATGACCTTCTGATCTCTAATAATGGCGATCGGTTAGGTTTAGTCGTGAATGCCGCTTGCAAGGATTCTGACATTAAATATTTGGAAAAGCATCTCCCTGAAGGTTGTGATCTTCACTATCGGCAAAAAAAGGCGCTCCTAGCTTTGCAAGGACCTAAAACTGTACAAGTGCTCAAAAGACATTGTGATATCGACTTTGGGCAATTTGGTTTTATGACGTGCCGTGCTGCGTTTCTTTTTGGGGTAGAAGTAATTCTAAGTAGGACCGGCTATACAGGGGAAGATGGCTTTGAAATCTCCGTGGACGGCGAAAAAGCGGAAAGGATAGCCGAATGTTTGCTAGTTGAGAAAGAGGTACAGTTGGCTGGTCTTGGCGCCCGTGACTCCCTGCGCTTAGAAGCTGGACTATGTCTTTATGGTCAAGACTTGGATGAATCGACCACCCCCGTGGAAGCCAAATTAGAATGGTCGATTGGGGCTCGCCGGCGCAATGTTGGAGATTTTATTGGAGCGGATGTTGTTTTAGAACAGCTTGCTTCTGGTGCCAAATGTAAACGGGTTGGGCTAGCGCCAGAAGGTCGAGCAATTCTAAGAGGAGGCACTCAATTACGAGACTCAGCTGGCATTGACGTAGGCAAAATTACAAGTGGGGGTTTTAGCCCCACACTGGGATCCCCAGTGGCGATGGGGTATGTGGCATCTGCATGTGCCGAAATCGGCACCAAATTATTCGCAGAACTTCGCGGTAAAACGATATCTGCCACTGTTGTGCCCATGCCAATGGTTCAGACACAATATTTTAGGATCAAAAAAATGAAGACTAGCGGAGATTGAGCATTATGACAGACGTAAAATATAGCAAAGACCATGAATGGCTTACTATGGATGGAGAGATTGCCACAATTGGTATTACCACGTTTGCTCAGCAGCAACTGGGAGATGTGGTGTTTGTAGAATTACCGGCAGTTGGAAAGACAGTAGTTAAAGGAGATGAGGTTGCTGTGGTTGAATCGGTTAAGGCAGCAGCAGAAGTATACACTCCCGTATCAGGAGAAGTTTCGGAGATAAATGCTGCGCTAGACAGTACACCGGAAACTGTAAATAGCGATCCGCAAGGAGGTGCATGGTTTTTTAAAATTAGAATTTCGGACGCGGCTGAACTAGATGATCTGATGGATAGTGATTCTTATGATGAATTTGCGGTTAAGGAGGGTTGATAATGCCTAGAGGTGATGAAATGGCCCGTAGTAATCTAACTCTGAAAGAGCTAGAGCAACATGATGACTTCGTCGGCAGGCATATTGGTCCAAGAGACAGCGAGATTGAGCAAATGCTGGGGGTGCTGAAAGTGAGATCACTGGAAGCATTGATGGAAAAGATCGTGCCCGACTCCATAAGGGATACTAGTGCACTTAATTTGCCATCTTCAAAGGGAGAAAGACAGGTAATCGAGGAGCTTCGTGACATCGCAAAATCGAATAAGGTTATGCGTTCTATGATAGGCTGCGGTTATTACGATACAGTCACTCCGAATGTAATAGTCAGAAACGTCTTGGAAAACCCAGGGTGGTATACTGCTTACACTCCGTATCAACCAGAGATAAGCCAAGGGCGACTGGAAGCAGTATTGAATTTTCAGACAATGGTCTCTGAGCTTACCGGAATGAGCATAGCTAATGCTTCTCTACTTGATGAGGCGTCAGCAGCAGCGGAGGCGATGACATTACTTCACAGGTTGTCAAAAAAGAAGTCTGATTGTTTTTTCGTCTCAGCAAATTGTCATCCGCAAACCATTACCGTTTTGAGGACGAGAGCTGTACCACTAAAGATTGAGATAAAAATTGGTGATCCTTTTACAGAGCTAGGATCTGAAGATCCGTTTGGTGTATTGCTTCAATATCCTACCACAGATGGTGCCGTAAATGACTATTCGTCACTGGTGGCAGAGGCCCACGACAATGGTACCTTCGTCGCTGTTGCGACTGATCTTCTGAGCTTGATGCTTTTACAACCACCAGGCGATTGGGGCGCAGATTTAGTTTTTGGGAGTGCTCAACGGTTTGGGGTACCCATGGGCTGTGGAGGCCCACACGCCGCTTTTTTTGCAACCTCAGACGCTCTTAAACGCTCACTGCCCGGGCGCATAGTAGGGGTATCAGTTGATACGAAGGGCAATTCGGCGCTTAGGCTCTCATTGCAGACACGGGAACAACATATCCGACGGGAGAAGGCTACGAGCAACATATGCACGGCACAAGTGTTGTTGGCAGTGATAGCGGGTCTCTATGCAGTGTACCACGGGCCAGGACGACTGAAAAAGATTGCAGAGCGTGTTCATCGGCTCACTGCAACATTAGCATTTGGATTGAGTAAAATCGGCTTCAGTCCCTCAAACAAAACCTACTTTGATACGCTTTCTGTAATCACGGACGACGCCGATAAATTGATTGCCGATGCGGCATTAGAAGGAATAAATTTGAGGAAAATAGAGGCTGGTAAAATTGGTATAGCAGTCGACGAAATGACCACCCGTTCTGACATTGAAGTTCTTTGGAGGGTGTTTGACCCTATCAAAGGCGATAGGCTGGATTTCGATCTAATTGAAGAGGGTGTTGTTGATGCCATCCCTGATAGTTTGCGGCGACACGAACCAGTGCTTAACCATCCAATTTTCCACAAGTATCATTCTGAGACCGAAATGTTGCGATACTTACACCGACTTCAGGCTAAAGATATAGCCCTCGACAAGGCCATGATACCACTTGGGTCATGCACTATGAAGTTAAATGCAACTGCTGAGATGATACCTATTACTTGGAAGGAATTTAGTTCTATACATCCGTTTGCACCAGAAGAGCAAACCAAAGGGTATCAGACTTTGACAGACAGCCTAATCGATATGCTTTGCCGGATCACGGGCTTTCATTCATTTTCATTGCAACCTAATGCGGGTAGCCAAGGAGAATATGCTGGTTTGCTTGCAATTCGCGCATACCATGAGGCTAATGGGAACTCTCAACGTGATGTGTGCTTAATCCCTAGTTCCGCGCATGGAACTAATCCTGCTAGCGCAGTGCTGGCAGGAATGAAAGTTGTAGTGATTGATTGCGATTCCTGCGGCAATATCGATTTACTGGACTTAGCGAAGAAAGCCGAAGAACATAATGAGTGCTTGGCTGCGTTGATGGTAACGTATCCGTCAACTCATGGAGTTTTTGAATTTGCCATTAGTGAAGTATGTGACATTGTTCATGGTCATGGTGGGCAGGTCTACATGGATGGCGCTAATCTTAATGCTCTCGTTGGTGTCGCTCGGCCCGGGCACTTTGGACCAGATGTTGCTCATGTAAATCTGCACAAAACCTTTTGTATACCCCATGGTGGAGGCGGACCCGGAGTTGGCCCTATTGGTGTTGGTAAACATCTAGCTCCTTACTTGCCTGGGCACCCTCAGAAGTTACAATCTCAAGCAGTTACCGCAGCGCCTTGGGGAAGTGCGGGGATATTGCCGATTTCATGGGCTTATATTGCGATGATGGGGCATGATGGATTAAAAAAGGCTACGGAAGTGGCGATTCTAAATGCAAATTACATAGCGCAACGGCTAAGCTCCTATTTCCCTATTCTGTATACTGGACCCAACGGGTTTGTTGCCCATGAATGCATAATTGATGTTCGACAATTCAAGGAAACTGCTGGTATTTCGGTTGACGATATAGCAAAGAGGTTGATGGATTATGGGTTCCATGCACCGACAATGTCATTTCCGGTACCAGGGACCTTAATGATTGAGCCTACAGAGAGTGAATCGAAGGCTGAGCTTGATCGTTTCTGTGAAGCTATGATCGGAATACGTTGTGAGATTGATCAAATTGTATCCGGGAAAATGCCTAGAGACGATAATCCACTGGTTAATGCGCCTCATACAGCGGCTGACATATCGGATTGGGATAATTGTTACCCTATCGAACTTGCTCTCTTTCCAACTTCTGCTCCTTTAAGTGAAAAATATTGGCCTGCGGTTAATCGCGTTGATCAAGTTTATGGTGATCGTAATCTGGTTTGTAGCTGTCTACCAATCCAAGCTTTTAAAGATGCTGCCGAATAGTTGAAATGATTAACAGATGAGAGCTGTTTGTGATTTTTTCATGATGAGAAAGCTATCTCAATTCTAACGGTTTGCTTTGAGCAAAGAAGCCGCTGCTGCATTGCCTAGAATCTTTTTACCAGATCAGCGATTGAGCTTTCAGCCAACTCCTTGCCTTTTTTCCCAGCGAGACGGTCACCGAGAATTTTTTCTGTTGCGTCCATCGCGAGATCCACGGCTGTATTTCTAATTCTTGTCATAGCCGCAGCTTCTAATTGCGAAATTTTTTCAGTCGCAAGTTCCTCTTGCCGTTTCAAAGCTGCTTCAATACTAGCTTCCGCTTCTTTGCGAAGCTTAGTGGCATCATCTTGGGCACGAGAAACTATAGCTTCTGCTTCTTGTAGTGCTTCCCGCTGTTTGCGGTGATAGCTAGCGAGCAGTGCTTCGGCTTCCTCGCGAAGTTCTTGAGCCTCTTCAATTTCTGCTTTGATTTGATCTATTTTTTTATCGAGTCCGGCCAATATAGCCTTTTTGGCTGGTCTAAAAACCGCGAGAACGAACAGAAAAAAGGAAACCGCAACCCAAGCAGTTGGGTCTAAATTCATTATTTTATCCTCATTAAAGCTGCTTCGATAGCTGCGGTCGCATTTTTATTCGATGTCTCCCCGCAGCCGAGTTTTTCGGTCGCTAAACTCACCAATTCAGCCGAAAGAGCATTCACTTCAGCGGTAGCTCGCTGTTCTTCATCAGAGATTGCAGCCTCTGCTTTCTGCACGCGTTCGACGATTGATTGAGCCCTCTCTTCTATGCGCCTTGTTCGTTCATTGGATATGTCATCTGATACTTTATGAATTATCTCTTGTGCTTTTGAGGATGCCTTTGCAAGTGAATTTTCATAAGCCGCAAGTACACTTTCTGCTTCAACCTTTACAGCTTTGGCTTTTTCCAAATCCGCCTCAATTCTTGATTGCCTGACTTCACGGATACGCGATATCCTAGGCAGCGCAATCTTCCATAAAACAACAAATAAAAGGCTAAATATAATAATCAGCCAAAAAAGTTGTGTTGGATAATACGTGGGGTCAAGTTGTGGCATCGGTGTGGCGCCTTTTTTTAGGTGACTCGGTCGGCATTACTTAAATAAAATTAACAGGGCAATTACGAGCGCGAAAAGTGCTATGGCTTCCACTAGCGCAAAACCAAGCATGGTCATTGTAAATACTTCATTCCGAGCGGCTGGGTTACGTCCGACTGCCAAAATGAAGGACGAAAATACGTTGCCAATACCAATCCCCGAGCCGACCATTCCAATCACGGCAAGACCGGCGCCAATGAGTTTTGCGGCTTCAATATCCATTTGTATATTCCTTTTCAATTAGAAGTTGAGTGTGAGCTTTATTCTTAGGGGCAGAAACCCCAATATTCAAATCATTAGTGCAACTTTAGAGCGTCGTTGATATAGAGGCAGGTAAGAATTGCAAAAACATAGGCCTGTAAAAAAGCAATCAAAATTTCAAGTCCGGTCAATGCAGTAACAAGTGCAAGTGGAAGAACACCGTAGACCCCCAACAGGCCAATGAAACTGGCAATAACTTTGAGCAAAGTATGTCCCGCTAGCATGTTGGCAAAAAGGCGAACTGATAGACTTATTGGTCGGGACAAATAGGAAATGACCTCAATGGGAACAAGTAACGGAGCCATCATCCAAGGAGTACCGGGAGGCAAGAAAAAACTGAAAAAATGCATGCCATGCTTACAAAAACCTAGGATGGTAACGCCAATGAAAATGACCGATGCTAAAGCAAAGGTTACGATGATATGACTAGTGAAGGTAAAACTATATGGTGTCATGCCGAGAAGGTTACCGACAAGAACAAACATGAACACGCTGAATATAAACGGAAAATATTTACGTCCCTCTGCTCCAATGGTGTCGCGAATTAGTCCAGCTATGAACTCGTAAGACAACTCAACCATAACCTGTAAGCGAGACGGCACGGATGCGCGTTTACGTGTGCCCAGTAGTAGAAACCCTACAATCAGAAAAAAAGTTACAGTCATAAAAAGGGCTGAGTTAGTGTACGAAATATCAAAATTGCCAAGTTTTAGCTCGATCAATGGTTTAATTTCGAACTGTTCAAGTGGGCTTTGTTCTTTGCCGTCGGCCATGGTTACCTATTTCCTGCATGTTTATTAGTATTACTGCCTGACACGTTTTTTAGCTCGGGACTGGCATAACCTACTGCATACCCATGACCGCTAATTGAACGAAACACGTTAAGGAGCCCAGCCACCGCTCCGAGTATAAAAAATAAAATTAGCATCCAAGGTTTTGTGTTCAACCAATTGTCCAAAAGTAATCCAAGCCCTACTCCTACAGCTAACGCTGCGACTATGTCTACTCCAATTCGCACTGCTATACCAAATCCCTGATCACTACGGGTATCCGAGCGTTGATTGAGGTTCTTAGCATTCACCTTCCTAAGTTTAGTATCTAATTCCTCCAGCGGGGTTTTTGATTGATTATCGAACATAAGCTGAAACGTTTTGAAAAATCGTCACCGAAAAAAAGTCCATCAAATATTCGCCTAGTTAATAACCTAATGTAACACTAAATGTCCAAACGATAAAAGCCACATATTACCGTGTCAAGGCAGCGAGATGTGGTGAAATAACGCACTCTTGATAAAAAAGACTGTATGCGATGTTTCAAAAATTATGCGCTATCACGAAACTTCTCTGCACCACCAAGGTCGACTGAAACAAGCTGACTGACGCCTCTTTCCCCCATAGTGACACCAAATAATCGGTCCATTCTCGCCATAGTCATCCTGTGATGTGTAACACAGAGAAATCGAGTGGTGCCAGAGCGTGCAATTTCTTCAAGCATTGAACAAAATCGATCCACGTTTGCATCATCAAGGGGCGCGTCGACCTCATCTAATACACATATGGGTGCAGGATTGGTAAGGAAGACGGCAAAAAGCAAAGCTAATGCAGTCAACGCTTGTTCCCCTCCAGAAAGAAGCGACATTACCTGTAATTTTTTGCCAGGGGGACTTGTCATAATTTCTAACCCTGCCTCCAGAGGGTCATCTGCTCCTGTAAGCTCAATAAAAGCTCGTCCGCCTCCAAACAACCTTACAAAAAGATCCTCAAAATGTGTTTTGACTTCGTCGAAGGCTTCAAGAAGACGCTGACGACCCTCATTGTTTAGGGACGATATTCCGTGGCGTAGCCGGGCTATGGCCGACAGCAAATCTTCGCGCTCTGACCCCATGGCTTCGATTCGTTCGTTAATATCCTCTAATTCCTTTTCTGCGCGAAGATTGACAGGGCCGATTGCATCTCTTGCACGTAAGAGTTTACTAATATCTCGTTCCACCGTTTCTTGCGCTGGCAGGTCTGTTACTGTCTCAAGGCCAGCCTGTTTGAGCACTTCCTCAGGCAGACAACCAAGCTTTTCATTTATCCGTTCAGCTACCACCCTGGAATCTTGGTTAGCTTGCTCAACGAGGCCTTGTTGCCGAACCATCCCCTCACGGGCATCGCTAAGCGCCGCTTCGGCTATTTGGGATTCGCGATCTGCATCGCTTTGTTCTGTTTCCCCTTTTGCGAGCTCATCGGAAGCTTTTGATTGCGCTTCCTCCGACGATTTACTTAAGTCAAGTAAATCTTGTCGTTTTCTTGCAATTTCAGATGGCCGTTCAGACAAAGTTTGTGCCTGGTCTTGCACGTCGTTTTGACGTTTGAGCAAATCATCTAGCCTTTCTGTTGCCCCTAAAGTTCGTTCGCGCCAGGAAGAAAGCTCTTTTTTGTTTGCGGCGAAGCGTTCGCGTCGTAATTGAGATTGGGCTTCGAGTCGATTATATTGTAGTTGACATTCTGACTCTCTCTTTTTGTGATCAGCAACAGTTTCACGCAATTTATTGATTGAGGATTTTAACTGAAGCGGCGTTGATGCAGTATTCAACTCTTCGGCAACTTCGGCCTCTAGCCTCCGAGTTTGTGCCAAATCATTTTTAGATTCTGCCAACGCTTCTTCTAACGCTGCGAGTCTGCTTGCTGCACCACTGGATTCGCTCAACAAACTAGCGCGTAGGTCACGCGCACCATCCAGTTTGCCAATAGAAATCTCAACTATTTGTCGTGCTTCTTTTTCATTCATGCTTGCCGCAGCCAGCTCTTTAATCGATATTTCATGGGCTGTCTTAGCATCAAGAAGACTGGTGTCTGCGTCTTTCAATGATTTATTGAGTGCCTCTAATCTGTTGCGTTGACTAAGCCGAGTAGCTGCAGCATTAGGCACTCCTGCCGCAACGGTAAATCCATCCCACCGCCAAAACTCGCCATTTTTCGAAACAAGCCATTGGCCAGGTTTAAGTTGCTTCCGCAGTACCGTCCCATTGGTATCATCTGAAATGACGCCAATGCTGGAAAGTCTTCGCTCAAGTGCAGGGGGGCCCTTAACAAAGTCAGATAATGGGCGAGTGTTGGCCGGTAGCATTGTTTTGCCGGGCAAGGGGCCGAGTGAAGCCCAATGTCGCTCTGCCGCCTCATCAATCGGGGCTGTAAGCTCTTCCCCAAGGGCAGTTGCAAGCGCTGTTTCAAAGCCTGCGGTAACTTCTAGCGCATCGATTAGTGGAGGAAACAGGTCACTATCGGGTTCGCCAAGTATTTCTATCAATGCCTTTATTTCAGCGGCAATCTCATTTTGGAAGGTTTGTTTTTTAGCTGTTTCAGCCCTGGTCAAATTTTCCTGTTTTTCTGACTGCAGCCGTTTGTTTTCTGCGTTTTTTAGGTTTTCTCGAGCTGCGGCCAGTTGCGATTGAAAATTAGCAACGTCGCGTTCTGCCTCGACAAGTCGCTGATCTGCGCTGACTTTTACCATTAGTGTTTCGCGCTCACTGTCGAGTTGCTGCACTCTAGACTGTAAACGTAGGCTTCGCTCTGCAAGTTCCATTGCTCGGGCGGTGATTGTTGTTTTCTGTGCCTCAGCAGCTGTGATTTCTTTAGTGACATTGGCTAGCTTATTTTCTTCTGTCAACAAAGTTTCGCGGGCTTCCGAGAGTGCTGCTTGTGCGGCCTCTATTGCATTTGCCTCTTCAATTTTGTTGCTTTGCAGGTTGGAGTGTTCTGCTTCAAGTCGAGCTATAGTCTCGGCCGCTTCTTTCGCAAGATCATTTTCACGAGCTATATCCCCTTTGATTTGCTCAAGCCGTCGCGATATCTCAGCGCTAGACTCTGAGACCCGATATTCCTCATTATCAAGCTCTTTAAGGGCAATGGTAAGTCTTTGCAACTCGGCTGCCGCACGCACGGCAGTATTACGCAGTTTCGGTAAAGCCTGTTGAGTGTCAGCTCTCCGCCGTGAGGCAGAAGCTGCTGCTTGAGTTCGTTCTGCAACAACCCGCTCTAGGCTAGCCAATTGTTTAACAGAAGAATTTTTGGCATCTGATGCTTCAACCCAGCGTATGTGAAGTAAAGTCGCTTCTTTTTCTAAAATTTGTTCCGCGATCTTTCTGTAACGCTGAGCTTGCCGTGCTTGGCGTTGTAGACCACGCATTTGATCATTAAGTGCGCCGATTACATCATCAAGCCGCTCTAAATTGGTTTCAGCGGCTTTCAATCGAAGCTCTACCTCGTGGCGACGCGAGTGGAGCCCGGTTATGCCGGCTGCTTCTTCAAGAAGTGCACGTCGTTCTGCTGGCTTTGCACCAATTAAAGCACCCACCCTACCTTGACTGACCATTGCTGTGGAGTGTGCTCCGCTGGCTAAATCAGCAAAAAGTAACTGGATATCTCGCGCACGTACATCATTGCCGTTTACTCGATACAGAGAGCCGGATCCTCGCTCTATACGCCGTGAGATTTCCAGTATGTCGGCTTCGTTAAACCGTGCAGGGGCGGCTCGCTCAGAATTATCGAGTGATAAGGTGACTTCGGCAATATTGCGGGCTGGCCGACTAGTGCTTCCGCCGAATATAACGTCGTCCATCTCAGAGCCGCGCATCTTTTTGGCTGAGGTTTCCCCCATGACCCATCTTAAAGCCTCAACAATATTTGACTTTCCACAGCCATTGGGTCCGACAATGCCTGTCATTCCAGTTTCGATGGGTAGTTCGACTGGTTCAACGAAGGATTTGAATCCTATGAGGCGTAAAGTTGTGAAATGCACTATTATTCAAATTCAATCTGGTTGGGTTTTTTTGAGGCAGCTGAGCTCTGAGTTTAATCTATTTAGTAATCATTTTTTCTATGGACGAGAAATCACCATTCACCTTTTGTCCGTTGACAATAATTGTCGGAGTAGAATCAACAGCAAATTTTTTTGAATATTCTGTCATCTTTTCTCGGATGCCTTGGTAAAGTTCTTCATTATTAATGCAAGAATCAAATTTTTCCGACCCCATGCCACCCAATTTTGCTATTTTTTTTAGTGCCGCGACTGGGTCGCTTTTGCGTGTCCAGCTGCTAAAGTTTTTAAACAATGTATTTACGTACGGTCGATAGTATTTGCGTGGGGCGCATCTGGTGACCATATGTGCAAGTATTGCTAGTTTATTGAGAGGAAAGTCTCTCGAAATGAATTTTGCTTTTCCCGTATCGATGAAGTTTTTCTTTATCTTAGGAAATACGTTAGCATGAAATTTCGCACACTGACCACACGTTAGAGAAAAATATTCTACAATGGTATTCGGAGCATCTGGATTACCCATAACGATGTCTTTCAACTGATATTTGGTGTCTATCTGCTTGGCTTCGAGCTGTTGGAAAGCCATGATCAAGACTGATAATAAAATTATTTTGACAGCGCCGGTCACTATTTATTCCTCATTGTATCTACTTTGCGATTATAGAAAGACTAATGTGGCTCAATCAAGGCACGCGTTTAATCGAA
>Ga0163109_10000591_pt1 | contig 28872 bp, 26 predicted proteins | sample CRUFie1St13metaG_FD_108704 | JGI IMG/M metagenome (GOLD analysis project Ga0163109, IMG submission 108704) | Marine microbial communities from the Costa Rica Dome - CRUD Field 142mm St13 metaG | ecosystem: Environmental > Aquatic > Marine > Oceanic > Photic zone | place: Costa Rica: the Eastern...
ACTGGGTGCGTCGACCGGGGCATCACAAGCCCACACGCAGTATGTGTGACGGTCACCATTATCGTCGGTGACTTCAAAGCCGATGCAGTCGCAGGAGTATTTACGGAGCATTTTGCTCTCCTGTTTGGGGTTCACCCATACAGTTTGCAACGTCCGTGCCACCCCTCTGAGCGCCTAAAGAGGTATCTCTGGAGCTATCGGTCCATAAGACTTCTTGTCAGGCTGTAACACTTCTTGTGTGGGCATGGGCCCTTGAGTAGGTGTCATACACCCCTATCCACTCTCCCCTCCTGTCCCACACATGAAATCCTTCCAGCATCAGACCGCCAGTTGACCTCCAAGTTCCCAGCCATACCAAATAAGAGGGGTACATAACTTCTGTCTCCGGATTTCAATAAAGTTTACCCTATAAAGGAGGTATCGTTACTTCGTCTATAGGGACCGGGGGTGTATACCCCTCAGGGGAGACTGAAGTATGGCACAACCACCGTTCCTTATAGACGAACTACAGATCGAGCCGGGAAGCGGCGACACCCTCACCGTGTCTCGCGATTCGACCGACGGGGCTATGAAGTTCGTCGATGCAGTTGTAACCTCTGGGGTGTTGCTCCCAAGCCTTGTGGGTTTGAGGAATGTCACAGGGGTCTACATAGTGGGTAGAGCCGGTGACGGTGCCCCATACACGAGTATCCAAACCGCTCTCGACGCAATCCCAAATTCTTCCAGCGCTGTTGCCCCTTCCCTTGTTATGGTTCTTCCAGGTTTGTACACCGAGAACGTTTCCATCCAGAAGGACGGTGTTTACTTGGTCAGTCTGGGTGGGGCCATCATAGCCAATGATGGGGCTTCTGACACCATTGAGATCAGTGCCGCCATAGCAACTACCCCGCAGAATGTCCTGCTCCGGGGGATCAAAATCCAGAATACCTCTGGGGGACAATCCTGCGTTCGGATCATAGGGGCGGATTCTTTCGCCTCCGGAACGGTCACCATAAACGCCGCTCCTCTGGCTACTGGGGATTCTATCACCATCAATGGTACTGCTCTCACCGGGACAGCAGGCACCCGCACTTCGGGTAGCAACGACTTCTCCGTTTCCGGGATGACCGACGCCGCCATAGCAGCCGAGATCGTAGACGCCATAAACGATTCGGCCAACGCATTTTCTTCTCTGGTCAGTGCAGAGGCAACCGGGGCTGGACTGAACGTGGTCACCCTCACTGCCATCACTGCTGGGTCAGGTGGGAACGCCATCACCCTCGCGTCAAGCACCACGCCTCCAGGCAATATGACACCATCAGGCGCTAATCTTACCGGGGGTGGCTCCGCAGGGTCCATGGTAGGCAACGGAGTCATCACCATCGAGGAATGCGAACTCGTGGCGGCTGGGGCGGCTGGATACCAGGTTCGTGCAGACACGTCGGGACATATCAGGATTCGTGGCGGCACCTGGCGTGGGTCAGACAGTGCCAGTCTCTCGACTGTATCCAACTGCGCCCTTTTCTCGGTCGCCGGGGTCGAATGGACCAACGACTTCGAAGTCGCCTATGACACCACTTCAGACCGCCCCAATGATACCACCTGTGAGTACCTGCTCTCTGGCATAAGCCGCGCAGGTGGGGTTCTGTCGAATCTTTCTGGTGCCGGGTCACTAACCATAAGCGGTTGCCCCAGCATGGGAACACTGGCTCAGGCAGGGGACCAGACCCTTGCGGTGCGGCACTCTTCTGTGGGTGCACTAACATTGAGCGACACTGTATCAGCCACCCTTACCTCCAGCACACGCACGACTGCCACGGTGGGTGGTGGAACCCCCACATTGTCTGAGCCCCACGTCCGAGGTGAGGTGGCTTTTGCGGCTTCCGCATCCGAAACCGTCGCCTTCGACATTCCTGCTCCGGATACAGATTATACGGTGACCCTGGAACAACCCACAGTGACAAACCCCGTGGCCGTTCGGAACAAGACCGTGAACGGCTTCGACATAGACACAGACCCAGCTCTCACGGCAACTGTTGGGTTTTCCATAACCCGTAACCAGTAACTTCCTTGAGTACAAACAAATGAAGAATCTCACTGCGTCCGATCGCAAATCGCTCATTCGACTCGCTTCTTCGCTCCCGAAGGGAGACAAGGGGCGCAGAGCCATACTTGCTGGACTCAACAAAGTTTCCGCTCATTGGCCCAGGGTCACTGCTGAAACCGTGACCCACCCGTTCTACCAGAACCTTTCTGCTTTCACCTCAGCAGTTTCAGAATTCACATCTGAGTTCTCCAAAGCTTTCAATCCCAAGAAGGTGAAGGTCACCAATTATAGCAAGCAGGTCTACTATTGGATGATTGTCTCAGTCCAGCCCACAAGAGGCATGGAAGTGGCGGATATCAGCTTCAAGTTTGACTCTAACGGACTAAAAGTCAGTGGCAAGTGTGTCCAAAAGGGTCAACCGCTGGGTTATAGTCCCAAACAAGACGTCATGCCCCCTTCCATCGCCAAGGAATTCGAAAGGAATCCGGGAAAGGCTGGCAGGATGTTTGCAGAGTTCTGTTCAGAGAGGATTCCTTCGGATTGGGGCGTATTGAAGGGAACTTCGAAGCCCGAGAAGCCCAAGAAGTCCCCCCTGGAAGTGGCTATGAGTGGGGCTGCTCGCCACTTCAAATCGCTTGCGAAAAAATCCGGTATTGACGCCGCCGCGATGCTGAGTATCCAGACCTACGAGTTGCCCGGAGCAATAAGCATCAATTGGAATTCCGATATGCACCTCAGTCCAGAGCACCAGCAAGACTATCCGGGTTTGTACGAGGGAGATAAAATTAGCTATGACACTCTGCTGAAGTCTTGGAGCGAAACTATGTCAAAGTACGCTCCCCGATTGAGGAAACTCGGTATAAGAGACGTCACCAACATGGCAAGCTGGGAAAATAACAAATACACACGCCCCGTGTTCAGACTCAGTGTGTGACCAGGGGTGTTGATTTATGGCGCGGTGTGGACGATGCGGGCTCTGGAGTAAATACCCAGACAACCACCACGAGCAGAAGTACGCCGGGGTGTGCCTGTGGTATCAGCATCGTCTCCACCACGACGACGTGTTTGAAGAGCGGAAGTGCAAAGATTTCTTTGAACGCGTCCCTGGCCTGACCCCCCTCGACCACTTCGATTACAAGACGAAGCGAGACAACCTGGGGGACGCCTATAAGGTGGCCAAGAGAAGCAAAATCTTGTCTTACGTTAGCGTTTTTATAGCCCTGCTATCATTAGCAGCTTCTTTATATCGCACTATCGCGCCTCTGGTGGGAAAATGAAAATCAACAGAACAGAACTTCGCAGTCTTTTGGCTTCCGAGGGGGTTCTTACCTCCGCCCCCCGCTTGGCTTCTTCTCCGAAGGCCCTGGCCCAAATTCTCATAGAGGCAGCTGACCTGAGCCCCAAAGAGGGAGCAGAAGTCGCTAAGGCCATGGTCACGGAATTCCTGTACATGGCAAACCAGGTGTTCGAAAACAAGCTTGAAGGCGAGATAGAGACCTCAGCTGACTATGAGGGCTCTTGGTCAGGCACTGGTAGGATGACATACCGTGGTGACTTGGAATCCCCTCCAGAGTACGCTGAGGAGGAAGGGGACTTTAGCTATCCAGGAGAAATCTCCTTCATCGGGGACCCCATCAGCGTAGGTATGGAGGACTTTTTCGAGGATATGAGAATATCCCCCAACTCCAAGCACCAGATAGTAAAGAATCTGAAATCTGTGGAGAAGACCCTAAACCGTAACAGCCGGTTTTTGGTGAAGATGCTGTCGGATGCCCTCAAGAACAAGTGGAAGAGAGAGGAAGACACCTTCCGGGATGTTGCTATGGAGTATGCGGAGGAAAACATAGAAGACCTCCCTCTTCAGTCGGGGTACGATTTGAGCCTTAACAGCGCTCGGTGCCACTTTTTCCCACAGGTAGAAGTCAATGGGGGAGAGATAACCGTCGACGCTGAGGTGTCCTGCGTGATCCCAGACGCAGATGCCCACGGGCAGCTTGATTACTCCGGCTACTAAGACGTTGGGCTTCCTATAGCCTCCTTTAATTGGAGGCAACTATGGCAAACAAACTTATAGCTGGCCAGAAGCCGTTCACCGTTATAGCCCCCATCAAGAAGGGTGGCAGCGACCCCTCCAGGGGAAGAAACGGCGTCATATCACGCACCTCTTACAGGTCTCAGATATTCATTGAGGCAGCTCCCCGCAGGGGGACTGACAGTTTGACCAACAATCCCGGTGGTACCCCCGGTATGGGGGCGAGGCAGGGTCTATCCAGGGCTACTGCTGCTCCCGTCCGATCCACTGGAACGGTGACATTGACCCCAGGTGATGTGGATGGTACCACCACTCTACAGCTGGGTTCCAACATTCTTACGTTCGGGGTGGAATTTAACTCCGCCGCCACTTTGGCGACAGCTGTGGGGAGTTTGGCAGGGTTCTCCGCTATAGAGGCAGCGGGTACAGTTACCATATCCGGGCCATACGGCCCGGAAGGCAACCAGACCGTGTTTAAGGTTTCGGGTTATTCTCCCGGTGCCTTCACCCTTACTCCCAATGACGGTTCCCTGCAGGGTGCAGAACCCTATATAGGTCCCGCCAAAGTAGAATAGGTGTCCCAATGTCCTCACAGACCAAATCAGAAAGATTGGAGATATTAGAGAATCTCCCTCCTGGAACGAGGAGGGTCAAAGTGAAAGACATAACCGGCAAGGAAATGTACAAAAAGCCGGAAGAGGTGGACGTAGAAAACGACCTCATACAGTTTTCTAAGTCTGGCGACGTCATAGTCATGAAGGGCAAGCCGGGAGGCCAGAACAAACTGCCCCCGGTCAACTCTAACGTTGCAGCAGTATCCCAGGCCAGGGATACCCACATAAGCTACAACAAAGTCCTCCACTCGGCCCGTAAAAACCCGGAGGGCGATGCAGTTTATGAAGCCATAATGAAGTCCATGGCTGCAGATGTGGCTTCTCTCGAATTTGAAATAGAGGAGCAGGTTCGAAAGGGGCTCAACCCCACTCAAACCGTAGCCAAGAAATCCAGAGTTCTAAAGTCTATGGCAGACGCTTGGTTGGCCCGCAAAAAGATCTCACGGGATTCCACGGTCGATATGGAGTCTGACCAATTCGGTGCTTTGTTCTCTCTCATTCTTTCCACTATGAAGGAGTGCATGGTAGCTTCTGGCACCAGGAAAGAGCACATAGAGACAATATTCAACAAATTCTCGGATACCATATCAAAGCCTGCTTGGCAGTCAGAGGCTAAGAAACTTTCCGAGGGCAGCTGAGTATGAAGTTAGCTGATATAGCCGCGAATGTGGGAAGGACTTCTGAAGATTCTGGCGACATTGTAGACCCCATCACTTATATCGAGGCTCCTTGGGGTCTTAGTCTTCGCCTCTTTCCTGTGCAGAGGGTGATAATCAAGGCCCACTATGGGATGGAACTGGACGATAACCCCCACGATTATCCTCTCGACCAACCCGTCCCCCCCAACCACCCTGAATACGATCCCGTTCTCATGGACGAGGACGGGTTTTACAAATTCAGGATAGTGGTTACCAACTTCAGGAGGAAAGACCCCCAGTTCATGACTGAGGCTGGGTACCTGAAGTTTCTCCACAGCGAGGGCAGGTGTAACATAGACAAGGTCGTTCCTGGAAAGCAACGCCGGGAAATGGTTCTGTCTGTGGGGCGTCGTTCCGGCAAGACCCTCATAACTTCCTGCATCGTCGCATACGAGACTTACAAACTGCTTCTCAAGGGCAACCCGCAGAAGCACTATGGGTCGTCCCAGTCTAACGTGATCCAGCTGATTTCCGTCGCAACCGACCGGGACCAGGCGGGTCTGCTGTACCGAGAAGCCTCTGGGCACTTCCAGAAGTGCGACTTCTTCAAGCCCTACGCGGCTAACGCCACCCAGAGTTTCGCTACGTTCCAGACTCCTTTCGACATAGAGAATTACGGCTCTTACAGGGACAACCCCAAGGCCCGTTACTCCATAAACGTGACGTTCCGTTCTTGTGTTGCAAAAGGACTTCGTGGTGGTGCCAACATACTGGTGGCCCTGGACGAGGTCGCCCACTTCGGAGAAAAGGGGCAAGCGTCTGCCGACGAGGTATACCAAGCCGTTGAGCCGAGTACCCGTACTTTTTCTCCCAAGGACCCCAACAACCAAACCCGCCCCATAGGGGAAAACGAGGGTCGGATCATCATGATCTCGTCACCTCTGGGGCGTCAGGGACTTTTCTACAAGCAGTACCAACTCGGGTTTGGGGATAACGAGGCAGCAGACAACCTTATTTGCATCCAGGCACCGACCTGGGAAGTCAATCCCACCGTCCCTGCCAATACTTTCGTTGCTTCCTACTTGAAAGACCCTAACGTCTTCTTCACTGAATTCGGCGCTGTGTTCAGCGACAGAACGAGGGGCTGGATAACCAGCGAGAAGGACCTCACCGATTGCATCGACCCAAACCTGCGCCCGAGGCACCGGGCACCGGCCCTGGCACCCCACTTCATGGGCATCGACGTCGCTCTTGCGGGTGACTATTCTGCCATAGCGATAGGCCACAACACGCCTGACGGCAAGATAGTCCTGGACCTCGTTGAGAGGATAAAAGCCGGGGAAGGCGACTACGAGGGATACGACAGGCTTGAATTCGATGACGTTGCTGATTGGATCTTTGACTTCACGAAACGGTTCTATATAGTCCACGGGGTGTTCGACCAATGGCTCGGAATCCCCATGGAGCAGGCGCTGAAGAAGCGGGGGCTCACCAACCTCGAATCCCTGTATCACTCCCGCCAAGTAAGCAGTAGCATATTCCAGAATCTCAAGTCTCTCATGATGGACCAGAGACTGGTTATGTACAACTGGCCTCTAACTGATGGTGAAGACTTCGCACCCCACATACAAGAATTGCTGGAACTGGAGCAAGAAGTCGTCAGCAAGTACATCATAAAGGTTCAGGCCCCCAACATTGAGGGCAAACACGACGATATGTCTGATGCTATAGCTCGCATGGTGTGGTGTGCTTCACAGGATTCTACAAGGGTTAAGAAAGTGACTGGTACACGCGGGGGCAAAGGGAAGTCAGTTCGCCCAGGGGTGGGGAACAAAGCCCCTACCTTTGGAAGAAGCGCTAAAAAGTCGAGAAGAAGTGGATTTGGAAGCCACTCTTCTCGACACAAACGTTAGCATTATTATAGACGTTGGTAACGGAGGAGCTACCCATGGCCCACATCCAAAATTCCAGTATAAACGACGCCGGGGACGTGGAACTCATGTTCCCCGGAGACAGGTTCCCTGTTGCTGCAGGGCCCAACCTCAGGTCCACCGGATGGAGAGGGGGGACCTTCGTCCAGTACACCACGGGTGGCCAGGATTTTACCGTCGAGGTGAGTGACGGTAACATGACTGCTGGATTCCTCCTATTTCAGAGTGAGGATTACACCCTTTCTCCCCCTTACGGTAACGGCCCAGGTTCCCCCCAGAATTTCTTGGGACAGCAGAACCGAAACCCCGTGGGAGGCAACAACGTCGTCACTATGGTGATGGGAGGAGTTAGGGGCTTCTTCAAAGTCTTTGAGACAGTTGCCCTTGACGGTGCCGGGAACAGAGTGGGGGGTCCTATAGCCTACACTCTTAACGAAGACCTGAAGGTTAGCGAAAATGGGCTCCTGTGCAACGACTCGGATGCCAACCTCGCTGCGGCTGGAATCGCAAGCCCACAAGTCGTAGGTATAGTATCTGCGGTACCCTCTTCTTCCAACAATAACCGACTTTGCGCGGATTTGAGCTAAGTTTAAGGCCGGAAATTGAACAAAAAGGCGCGAGAGATCGAGAGTCTAAACTCCCAGGTGAGGAGTTTGGCTCGTGCAGCTTCCTCCAGATTGGAGGAAGCTCTGCGACTTGTTTCAAGTTCCCCAGCCTCTAAGTCAGAAAAGAAGGCGGCTCAAAGAAGCCTTGCGGAAGCCCTCGATGCTCTGCAAAGGGTGAAGTCCATAGAGCCTTCGCCCCCCGAAAGGGAGACTTACGAGGAGTGGAAGAGTAGGCGTGAGGAACGAAAGAAGAGGCGTTCTGAGCGAATCAAAGGCATGAGGGAGCAGGCTAATGTCTGATAACGATGAAGGCAAGTCTGTCAAGAAGGTCAGAAACGGTGACGGCAAGAAGAAGGCCAAAACCGGAAAGCCCCGGAAGATAACTGCGTCTATGATGAAGTCCAGGACGGCGTCATACGGGGGTATGAGCGCTGGTAACGGCGGGTCTGTGGAAGGGGCTGGAGGCAACTTCTACTCACCGGAGTTGTCCACCGACTTCCTGGAGTTGCCCCAGAGCCTCCACGAGCAGTGGAATTACTACAGGTTCTTCTATAACTCTGAGCCATTCGTTGGTCAGGCTGTGGATCTCCACACTGAGCTTCCGATCAGCAAGGTTCGGATCGGGATGGCCCACGCCAAGAACCGGGATATAGCTGTTGCTGCCACTAAATTCTGTGAGCGGTGGGCGAAAAACATAAAGCTCCTCGACAGGCTCATAGCTATCACACACGACCGGAATCTCATAGGTGAGGTCAACATATGGTGTGAGGATGCTAACCCCGAAATGCCCAAGGACGTACGCCAGCAACTCCAGCGCACTCTGCTTGAGTCCGGAGAAGCCGAAGAGAAGTGGGTGGACAGGGAAGACGCCGACGAAAGAGCTGTGGTTTGGCTCAAGAAAAATTACAAGGGCTGGACTAGCATTCGTGTTCTTCCTCCGGAACAGGTCAAAATGGAGTCGTTCAACTTCACGGACGAACGCATATTTGAACTTATCCCCGATTCCAAGACCCAGGACATAATAGAAAAGTACCGACAGGGGGACCCCAGCGCAAAGCGTGTGGTGGAGTCTATGCCACCGGAGGTTGTTAAGGCTGTGATTGAAGGGGGCAACATTCCTCTCAACACAGACCCTATGGCTGGTTCTTTCATCTACTACCTGGCCAACAAGAAGTCGGATTATGAACCTCGTGGTCGCTCAATTCTTGAGCGTTGCATGAGGGCGCTCGTATACCGGGACAAACTGAGACAGGCACAGACCAGCATCGCTTCCCGTCATATGACCCCCATACGCATCGTGTATGGTGAGGATATGGACGCCGCAGACGTTGAAGCTCTGCGCGAGCAAGTGGATAACTCCCTGCAGGACCCGGATTACAGCATCATCGCAAACTTCCAGATCAATTGGGAGGAAATGGGTGCCGACCAGCGGTTGCTGGACTTGGGGGGAGAATACGACCTCACCGACCGCCAGCTGTATGCCGGTCTGGGAGTCACTGAAGGTCTTCTTTCTGGTGAGTCCAGCTACTCTGGTGACCGGATCAACCTGGAGGTCATCAACACCCGGTATATGCTTCTCAGGGAGCAACTGCAGGATCTGGTAGAAACCCAGTTCTTCAAGCCCATGTGCGCACGAATGGGCTTCGTAGAAGAGGACGACGACGGTGAGGAATACGTCGTCGTACCAACCCTGTCGTTCACCCGACTCGCACTTCGCGACAACCGGGACACCTTCGACGCCTTGTACAACCTGTACACAAAGGGTTCACTGGATGTGGACACCATCTTGGAGCTTCTCAATCTCGACCCAATAGCTGTCAAAGAGAGAATCGAGCGCGATCTGTTCACGGTCAATGACCCAACCTTTAACGAAGTCCTTCGCGGGATTTACGGTGATGCTGGGAGGACACTGGCAGAAGGGTCCAACGCACCCGAGAAGATCGCGGAAGTGCTGGGCCTGACGATGAAGCCTCCGGAAGAAGATGGCGGCAGATACTAAATCCAGCTTTAGCCCCGAACCCTGCGCTCGATGTAAAGGGATGGGGAGGGTGCAACTCTATAGAGGTGGTAGGGTGAGGTCCGTGTACTGCGACTGTCCTGCAGGGGACAGATTTGTGGAGCGCGTGTCTGAGGGTATCACTATAAAACACAGACTCCCTCGGGTGTCTGACTTCCCCTCTGAGCAAAGGTACTACGGTCTGGGGTCCAAGGGTTAGTCTTGCCTCCCCCGTCGGTATTGTGTAGCTCCAATCAGGAGAAATGAAATGGCAGTTGATATCTGGAAGGCTAACGACGACATTCACAAGCAGATGATGGCGTTGGTTGGCAAGAACCACCCAGACCTGGCTCTGTGCGTGGACGAGATTGTGATCGTGTTCCGCGAGAAGGCCGGGAAGTCTGGTGGTCAGGTCGTCCTCGGCAACTCCAAGAAGGTTGCGGCCATCGCCAACGCCATCGGAAACACGGACTACAAGTTCGTGCTGGAACTGGCTTCTGACGTGTGGGAGAACGAGCTTACCTCGCGACAGCGAGAGGCCCTGCTCGACCACCTCCTCTGTGCTTGCAGGGTGGACGAAGACCCCAAGTCAGGAAACATCAAGTACACAGTGGCGAGGCCCGATATTGCTGCCTACTCCGACAACGTGGAGAGGTACGGAATGTGGTTCCCACGGGAAGAGTCGGAAGCAGGGGAAGATGTGGCAGACCTTCTGCCCTCCGAATAAGTAGGCTTCCATGGCATTCGACACAAAGTACAGACCCAGGACTTATGAGGAGGTCCTGGGTCAGGGCACCACTGTGTCCATACTCAAGAAATACGTCTCAGAGGGCAAAGGCTTTCATCAGTCTTATGTTTTCTGCGGCCAACATGGATCTGGCAAGACAACTTTGGCCAGAATCCTGGCCCGTGCACTATTGTGCCACCAACCCGTAGAGGGTGCCCCCTGCGACGAGTGTAAATCTTGCCTGTCACTGCTGAATGGTCAGGGGCATGAATGTTTTGAAGAGTTGGATGCCGCCACAAAGTCGGGAAAGGACGACCTGTCCCGTATAATCGAGGACGCCAACTATAGCACCTTGAGTGGGTCCCGCCGCGTCTACATTATAGACGAGTCCCACCGCCTCTCTAAGAGCGCCCTGGACGTGCTTCTCAAACCCATGGAAGACAGTATACCTGGGTCTGAGGACAAACGGCTAATCATACTGTTTTGCACCACGGAACCCGACAAAATGGTCGGAACTGTGTTTTCGAGGTGTGCTCCAGCTTTTACCATCAGACCTTCCTCGTTTGAAGACATAGCGGGCAGGCTTGCTACCATCTGCGGGCTGGAGGGGATAAAGTGCGAGCCAACCGCTCTTTTGACTCTGGCTGAGATAAGCAAAAGCCACATACGCGATGCTTTGAAGACCCTGGAGGGGGTATCTGTTGTCAGTGGTGGAATCGTAGATGACAAGGCTGTCAGTTCGTACTTCAAATTCGACACCAACGAAGTCATACTCAATCTGTTGAGAGAAATAATCCTCGGCAACAAGCTTGAGTGCTTCGAACTGGCGGAATCGGTTTCTCAGGACCTTGGCCCTAAAGTCTCTTACGAAAGACTTTCTGAGGCTTCCATGCTGGCTTACAGGGCGAGTCTGGGTATACCCCCCAAGCGAACCTCCTGGGATCTCCAAAAGCTCTCGGAAATGGGGGTTAACCATCAACAAGACCTGTTGGAAGTCGCCAAACACTTTTCCGCTCCCCCGAATAGGTCTTCTAATTCTTCGTTCGTGCTCGATTGTGTGGGCTTCACACCTCACGTCAATACTTCCCCGGAACCCAAGAAGAGCATTTCTCCTGAGGAAGGGAAAAAAGAGGAAGACAAAAACCCCGAAAAGCTGGTAGAATACAAGAAAAGGCAAGAATCGCACCCTTCCGTAAATTCGGGTGGGGTGTATATAGAGCCCAAAGCGGTTAAGAAAATCGAAAACGGTGAGGGCGGGTATGATACCCTGACCACTCCGGTTGTCAATACTGGGTCTTTAGATAGAATTACGTTCACCAAGCTGCTACAGGTACACCTCGGAGGAATTAACGTCAATGCAAGAGGGAGAGTCCTGGATAGTTCTTGAGCTTTCTTTCCAAGGGGAAAGGCTGGCCTCTGATGGCTCGCTCCTGGACTTTCTGTGCTCCCTTGCCAGCCTGGACGAAGACGAAGAGCAGCTTCTGTTCATCCCTTACGCAGTCCTCAATTCTAAAAATTCCAGATACGTTCTTAACGTTATGGAAGGGTACTGCTTCGTACATGAGTCCATACCTGAGGACGCCCTTGCTGTTCTCATTAATAGCGAGTACATATCTGGGACGGTGTCTCAGGGCCGGAATACCTATGGCACCGTCACAGACCAAGCAGTTTCCGGAATAAAGAACAAGCTTGGGGAAATGATATCCTCCAAGTTGGAAAAGGGGCAATCGGTCAGAGTTACCGGTGGTCCCTTTAAAAGTATAACCGGAAAGGTTCAAGTAAAGGGGTCCACCAGCTCCTGTGTGCATTTCTCTTTCAGGTCTATGGAAACCATGAGGGTCGTATTTAATTATCTATTGGAGCCTTACGATGCCTAGCAACTGGTACTCTCATGTTTTCATGGACCCCTCAGATATAGAGAAATTCTTCGCCTCCGACAGGGGGCTGCACGAGATCTACGGAGAGATACCGGAAGACAAAGAAGAAAAGAACAGTGCCCAGTTGTCCCAAATCAGAGGGGTACTGCACAAGATACCCCCCAGGGAAGCCGACTTTGTTGAGCTTTATTATTTCCACGAAGTGAAACAAGCGGCCATAGCCGAGCTTTTCGGGGTCAGTCAGCCCACAATATGCTATAGACTTCAGAGGGCTTCAAAAAGAATAAAGTATCTGATTGAGTTGCCTGACTACGAAGAGGACAGACTAATAACGTTCTTGAACATGGTTCTGGCTGACCCAGTAGACATAGAAATAATGAGGCTCATGCTTCTAACAACTTGCCAAAGCGAAGTCGCCAGGTCACTCAAAGCCTCCCAAGGTTTTGTAAGGCATAGGTTTTACAGGTCCCTCAAGAAAATTAAGGAGTACCCTGGGGCAGAGTCGAGATTATACCAGAAGGTTTTCACCCACCTGTCGAAGAATCTAAACGTCCTAAAGAGTGACGACAAACTTAAGAAGACTGAGCCTATGGTGCACATTCTGGGGTGACGTTTGGTTTTTTATACGGACTGTCCGGTATAGGATAGAGCATAATGTCCGAAGAAAAGACCACTTTCATGGCCAAAAAGTTGGCGAGTCGATGGCTCGCCGAGAACATGGTCCCCGAGTACAAAATGGTTGTCTATATGCACGGAGGGGGGAGCCATATAAACCTCCCTTCCATAATAAGGACAGCCAGGAAACGTCAATTCAAGTGGGCTCAGGACAAATACCCTGACTTGAGACTCAAAGTTGGGTTCGACTTTGTTTCGGTCAGGTCCAAGAATCCCCAAGCCATCAAAGACCTCAAACTCCATTTCACAAAATTGGGGTTTGAGACTTACGGCATGGAGGGAGAATGACTGCCTCCCTTATACAATCTGAATTCGTGTACAGGTCTGGGGTTTCTCCCAACTTGTACACTTTTACCATATCATCCAGCTCAACTGGTGTTGTTTCGGTCAGAGACATACAAGACCCTTATGGTTTTGTGATCTCTCCTTACGCCCAGATTCCACAGTCTGTGACTGTGGATATAAGCGCTGCTATGTCGCAAGTGGAGACCATTTTGTCACTCACCTCAGCTGTAAATGGCACCCTCGTCTTCGCCTCCGAGACTTCAAAATCCGTCGTATTCTCTGAAGCTTTCTCCGACACCTCTTATAGAGTGCAGGTAACTTCGGACGTCTTCGCCCCTTTCCGAATCACCAACAAAACTGTGCTTGGGTTCACCATTCAAGCTGGGTCGACTATAACCGGAAACGTTGGATACGACGTTTTTGTGTGACCCTGCAGTCGATAATCTTCCTATAGCTCCATTATTCCGAATACGGAGATCCCAAAATGCTACTCCCCATAGAATCAGTAAACAAGGTTGCCTGTGGCCGTGGATGCGGCGGATCATGCTCTGGAGCATGTAGGGAGAGAGCTGCATCAAACCCCGACACCGACGACCAACTCACTCTCCCCGTTGAGACCAGCAAAGTTGCTGAAGTTCGTTCCGGGCAGAAATTCGTCATAATTGATACCTCAGTCCCTGGCGGGAAGTGGGTGGATGAAGTCATCTACGATGGAACCCGAGAGGCTGACCGAGAAGCTGCTAAGCTCATGGGTCAGGGCAGGAGGGTTCAGGTGATCGACGCAGTGTACTACGCTCCGTCCGAAGCCAGGCTCCGCGCCCTGGGTATGCGTGCTGCTTCTGAGCAGGAGGCTGAGAAGCTTGAGGCTGAGGCTGAGGCCAACGAGGCACAAGCCGACGCCGACCGCCAGAAGGCCGACGCCGCTCGCATGAAGGAAGGTTGGGCTGAGGGTGCGCAGGGTCGCAAGGACTGGCAGGCTTGGTTCGACCAGCAGTCTCAGGAGTTCCAGGACAAGTGGAACGAAATGAACGAGCAGTACGGGGACGTGGTCAAGGAGCAGTACAAGACTGCAGCTGGCGGCATGTACGGATACACTAAGGGCACCCAGCGCGATGTGGAATCCACGGTCCGCAAGGCCACCAATTACGCCACCAAGCTCGCAAAGAGCGTCTACGCCAAGGACGAGCGCAGCGTGGACTTCCTGAAGACCCACGCGAAGCGCGGCAGCAAGACCGCCAAGCTGCTCCTGGCCGCTATGTCCAATGTAGGCCCCCGAGTGGCTTCCGAAAAGTCTGCAGGTTCCAACCCCTTCCCCGATCTGAAGCGTCATTTTCCTGGTCAGGCAGTTCAGGCCGCATTCCCAGGCCCCTTCGACCCCAGCACCCCCGATGCATTGGGCGACAGGGACAACGTTGTCTCCTACGCTCGGATGTTCGGTGATATAGCCGGGTGGTCCCGATACGCGGATATTGCCATTATTGCGGGTGAAGATGGTAACTCGCTCGATATGGTTCACCGCAAGGACGGGAAGTGGTACTGGGGTGCCAGTGTAGATCTTGAGCCTTGGCGTACCGCCTCTTCGTCCTCCGTCTTTGAGCTTCCTATAGAGAACAAGACTGCCGCGAAGCGCAAGAGCCCCACCAACGGCATGTACGGGTTCCCTTCCAAGGTCGCTCGTCTTTCCCTCACGGCTTGCTCGGACCTGAAGTCTTACATCGGTGAGGTAGCGTACGACCTCCACAGCCGTCGTACCGCAAGGCACTCCCGCATCACCGGGTTCCTCAAGGAGCACAGCAAGACCGCCAAGTGCGGCTATTCCCGCATGCTTCTGTCCTGCTACCCGGACGCTCCCAAGGTCGCCAAGCAGAAGCTCCCCAAGGAACTGGAAGAGCACCAGTTCACCGGAAAGGATGGGGATAACCCTCCCCCTGCAGACGCAGACGGCGACGGCAAGACCAACGAGCCGAAGCCCGAGGGTCTCAAAGACAAGAAGGCTTCCACCAAGGTCGCTGCTGGTCATCACTACACTTCCCCCGATGGAACCGTGCTCGCGGATTCCGCTTTCCTGAATTCCCTCGGCGGAGTTCGGGGAGTCGCCCTGCAGCACATGGGTTTCGGTGAATTCTTTGCCGATACCCCGAAGGGTCGGGTTGACTTCATCAGGGGAGGGGCTGATTTCCCCGGAAAGTCTGGTCGCTCCCACAAGGTTAGAGGTCCGGGTGCAGAGTGGCTCGTGTCAGAAATGGCTTCCAGTGGCAAGTCTGAGGAAATGTCCTCCCACAAGAGCGCAGCTGAGGATACTCTGAAGAAGGCATTTGTGCCTGACACGGTGGACGGTTGGCTGGAGTGGGAGAGCGACAAGACCGCCTGACAGGGTGACGAGAAGCGGTCGCTTCCCCACCCCCATCCTCACCCTGAAGATATAGACGACTGGAATCCGGTCGTAGAGGAAATACTCCCATGAGTTTCGAAAGTTCCGCTAAGTCCGTAGCGCAAAAGTACAGCAAAACGGCAAAGACTTCGTCTCGCCTTGGCGGTCTTTCGGATGCAGCGGCGAAAGCTGTCGAAACTCGACTCCGCCGTATGGACGCTAAGGATTTGGTGGAAGATTATGTCCCTGGGTCTAACATCGACTACATAGAAGGTGGAAGAATAAAGAGTCTCAAAATTACCAGTGTTATGAGGCTGAGATCCGGCGATGAATATGAGGTAGAAATCCAGGCTGTGGTCGAATTCAAACGCCTTGTGCTGGAAAAAAGTTACCTCACTATCGACCACGGGACCATACCCCTCGATATCTACACGACGGTGGACGAGAATGGGTCAGAGGTATGAAAATACTCAGAGACATAATGACCTTCCTCACCCAATCAGAAAAAGAGGCTGACAAAGCTACCAAAGCTTTGATGAAGCATTGGAGTGAAGAGGACGACGAGAGCATACTAAAAGTTCGTCAACACATTGTCGATGCCAGCACAGCCATCAGGAACGCTGACAAGAAGGTTTACAGCCGGATCCGATCTCTCGATGCAGAGAGACCTGGCTGGAGAGCGAAGTTTGAGAAGAGCTATAGGTCCGCTTCCGAACAGGAGAAGAGGGCGTTTATCGATGCCACTCCCGAAAACAGGCAAGTTGTAAGGCACCATCTGTGCGAGATTTTGTCTTGTCTCCGTGCCCAGTACCTTTCTTACCAGACGAGTCACTGGCAGGTGGTAGGAGGGTCCTTCTACGGCAACCACCTCCTGTTTATGAGGTTGTCCGAGTCAGTAGAGGAACAGATAGATCAGCTTGCCGAGAAGATAGTGGGGTATCTGGGCAGGGATGCCGTTGACCTTTCCCGTCAGATGGAGGGTATCTGGGATTTCACCTCTACTTGGTCCCAGATAGGATGCCACCATAGGAGGGGGCTGCAGTCCGAAACCGACCTCCAGGTCACTTTGAAGCTGGCATACGACACCATAACTTCCACTGGACTCATGACTTTGGGTTTGGACGATTGGCTAATGGCTACCGCCAATGCTCATGAGTCCAACCAATACCTGCTACAGCAGGCGTTGACTCCGGTTCCGGGACAAAAGCAGGCAGCTTTCAAACGACCAGATGGTTTCTACCTGGAAGTACACTCCCCGATGGGAAGGGACGACTTCGATAACTTCGAGTCCGTCAACGATTGGGATCCCACCACCAAATCCCAGAAGCCAATGACAAAGCAAGAGCTTGATCAAGTTCTTGGCTGGTGGAAGAAGACCAAGAACAACCGAGCGTGGCGCTGGGAAGAGTACAGGGGTGGGCGGGTCGTGCGAAAGGATTCGGACAGGGGTACCCAGTTCGAGCAGTCCTATGACGGCCCTGGTTTCTACGACTCAGACTCCGACAGCTACTTTCGGAGACGTGCTGCTGCGCCCCATGAGTTCAAGGTCGGGGACGCGGTGAAATACTCCGCCGACTTCCTCGGGAAAACAAACCGACCGACCGACGACCATTTGTATGGGAAGATCGTGGGCTTTGTCGAGAATCGCAGATTCCACGGCTTTCCCATCGTGGCGTGGGAACACAAGACCTCCCCAACCCCGGTTCGTCCCGAGAACATAGTGGTGGTACGAAGGAAGGGGCCAGGTCAGGGTTTCAGAGTCTGGGGGTCTGACGCCCCGACCGCAGAAGGCGATTTCTACGACAACCCCGAGAAGAAGGAAGTCCTGGAATTCGCCCAAACAGGAGCCATAACCAACAGCCCAGAGGTCGCTGCTGCTGCCTCCAAAGAGGACCACCTCGATGTTTCTGAAGCTGTAGCCGTAGAGGAAGCTGAGGAGGCTCCCCCCACCCCCACCGAAATAAAGGAGGAGCCGGGTGGTAAGGCCCTGAGCACCCTTAACAGGATGGTGGTGGAATCCGAGGACCCCGATGCAGCCAAAGCTGTTGAGGAAAACAAGTCTCGAATGGCTCAGTGGCTATCCGAAATCAACACCCGGACTGCTACGGATTTGTACCAGGTCAAAGTTAGCGTGCTCAACAAGAAGTACGACGATTTTGACCCGGCCTATGACAAAGCGACTGTTTCAAAGGCCCTGTTCCACTTTGGTATAAGGCACAGATCCAGCGACATAGAAGATGTTTCCAAGACTTTTGGGGTATGGTTGGTCCCTCTTGGGAAGCACGCCAGAGAGCTTTCTTCCAATGGGTACCTGCACCTTCTTAAGGGTGACTACGCTATTGAAGCGGAAATGCCTTAATCCACTCCGTTAGTAGGTTTCACTCCGTGAAAATGGGGGACAGGAACTCTGCATAGTTCTTCCCCCTTCCTATGGACTTGGTGTTTATCGGCTTCTTCACCTGCGAGTAAGAAGCCGTGGCCACGTGCCTGTCTGATTTGTGCGGGTACAAACATTCCTCGTGGAAACTGAGCCCCAAACTCTCCAGTAGACTTGGGATTTCTGTCTCTGGGTTGGACACCAGTTCTTCGTACCGAACCACCACGTCGGCATCCACCTCAGTTTTCTTCCACTCCTCGTAGTAGTGCTTCAGTCCCTCCACCGAGTTGGACCAAGAAGTTCCCACAGTGTGGAACATCTGCATATAGCAACTCGCCAGGCAGTCTTCGGGGTTTCTGACGCAGTGCACTATCTTTGCACCCGGAAACATCTGTCTTATCAGACCGGAGTGCCTCCAGTTGCCTGGGAGTTTGTCTGTCACGTACCCCTGTTCTGGCACCGGGCCATCATGTTTCCCCTTCGTGTAGATGGTGGCTATCTGGTCTATCTGGTCGACTGACAGGTCGGGCCACCAAGCAGCTCCAAGGTCGTTGGCTATCTTATCCAAGTCTTTCCTCTCACCCATGGCGGTGACCTCTGGGTGCATGGAAAGTATTTGTTCTGTCAAGCTGGTTCCCGACCTTGGGATTCCGACTATGAAGATGAACCGGGAGCAATCAAGGGTTCCTGTGTTGGACCGAACCACCTTTTTCTCAAGCTCGCGCTTGATCTTGAACTTATCCCGGTTGTACACCAGTCCTTGCTTGTTCACTTCAGAAAAGTGGCCCCATGCTTCCGCATAATTTCCCAATTTGTCGTGCAACATTCCGAGTTCGTGAGCAAGCTCTGGGCTCCAGACCAGCCCCTGCAGGGTGTCCACTCCTTCCTGGTGCCTCCCCATCCTTCTGAGGCATTTAGCTTTTATCACTTTGGCCTTTCTGTCGAAGTAGGCTGGTGGTAGCTTCCTGCCATCGAGAATCACCTCCTCGACCTCAGAAGCTTGCTTCACGGCTTTCTCGCAGAACGTTATGGCTTCCTCCAGAAGCCCAGCGACCTCTCTCACCTGCGCCCGAACCACGTTTGACCCGATGGTGTTTATCCCCTCAAGGATCTTTTCCACCTCCTCGAATTTGCCCAATCCCACCAGCGAGAACGCGTACTGTTCCCTCCATATATCAGACTTAGGATCGAGCAGGACCGAATTCTTGTAGCATTCTCTGGCTTCGTCTATCCTGCCCACTGAGGAGGCTACCATCCCCATGACCCCCCACAGATAGCCGTTACCCTGATGCCTTTTCAGCATGGCCTGGAAATACTGATAAGCGCCATCCCGGTTTCCGGACTGGAAAAGGTTCATCCCGAATTCGAATTCTTCGTCTATCTTTCGCATTTGGTCAAACTCCAGATACAGGTTACCCGGAGGCAAAACCTCCGGGTAATAAACAGGCCCGTTCTCCCCCCACTCAACCGAACAAGAAAGATGAAAAAAGGCAAAGCGGGGGGTGAACGGCCTGTAAAGACGAAAAAGGCTGGGGGTCTGTTTGGGCTTCATCCGAGCAGGAACTTATTGGGCCCCGCCCAGCCCCCAGCTAAAGGGGTGCCCTGGCCTGACTTGATCTTCTTCGAGGCACTGTGCGGGCCACACAGTGTAACCACTCCTGCCGCCACGACGCGATGCTGGAGCGTCTGGGGTTGGCCGAACCCCAAAACGGTCACCACGACTTTATCCATGCTACAAACACCGGGGAGTCGAACCCCGACAGGTTTGGACTTGACCTGTGAACCCAGCCGTGACGAGGACGACGTGTCCTTTGCCGCCACTCCGTCATAATACCTCCTGCTCGCCTGAACCCCGCTGAGGCTGTGCGGGGGATTTAGGGGCGCGAGTCAACCCCGTGCTCGTGTATTGAGCGCTCTTGTGTTGATTCCTTTTCGTACAGGGCAGTAGCGGAGACTTTATCCCCTTCTTTGTACCCCCGGTTCTTTACCAGGATCATACCATGGGGAGTTTCGACGGCACAGACCGACCCCTCGCACAAGTCCACCACGTAGAAGTTAGGACCAGCTATAATAGGAAGCACCTGAAATATCGAAAACAAAAGTCTCATGGGGTCCTTCGTGGCTCCCGAAATGGCGGAGAGAGTGGGATTCGAACCCACGGTAGGTTGCCCTACACTCGCGTTCCAGGCGAGCACCTTCGTCCACTCGGTCACCTCTCCAATTAAACTTCGCACGACCCCTTCCCACTTTGTCGTGACTAACTGCGTGCTGAGACGCTTGCCCCATAGAACACCCTCGTGAGGAGGGGGGTACCTCATGGACTTGAGGGTTGGAGCCCCACGTTTGCTAAAATGGCGACGATAGAGGGATTCGAACCCACGACCCGGTGGTTAACAGCCACCTGCTCTACCACTGAGCTATATCGTCATTGTGGCTAATCCAGTTTTATTGAGCACTGCTCGCAAACCGGTAGCCAAATACCTTTCCATATTCTGGATTTGGTGGCTTTCAAGGAACATTGGCCCCAATCACACGTGGGATTGGGGCGCAGCATAGGGCCGCATAGAGAGAGGTTACCCACCTCTGAGCCACAGAGGCTCTTCCCAGATTCGCCTGTATACAGATGATTGTTCTTCTGCGTACCTATAGGCTGCTGGTCCGGACCCGTTGTATCTCCGTACGGCTTCGATAGGATCGCCTTTTGCATATTTCAGGGATTCCGAAAGTATGAACCCTACAGCACGCAGGTTTACCTGCGGGTCGTATAAATCACCCACCGAATCGATAATACCTTCATCTATCAGAGTTTTACCCCACACAGACGGATAAACCTGGCCCAGTCCAACCTCCCCAGCAGCCCCAACCGCTAAGGGGTTGCACCCGCTTTCCCGGTAAACAGTTAGAGCTATAACCCGAGGGTTGACGTTAGCGAATTCTCCTGCTTCTTCAACCAATTGGTTGAAATTCTCCGGAGCAGACTTTTTACAATGGTCGGAGTAATCTTCCACGTAGGGGGCGACAAATCCAGTGTCACCCGGATGGTTTCGGTTTTCTTTCAAAATGAAGAAAGAAAGCATCAATCCAGACACAACAGCTGAAAGGCAGACTATGTACCCCACGGCCTCAAGAAAATTGGGGTCTGAGTCCGTGTATAGAGGTGGCCTCACAACTGACCAAGAGTTTCGCGGTCCTTCCTGGACTGGATGGCCGCACGAATGTGCCTTTGGTCCATGCCAGGAAATTTCTTCTTGGCCTGCTTCCGGGTGGGGCACTCAGGCAAACTGTCTACCCATTCCTGGATCTGGTTGCGCTGCTCACGGCTCTCGTACACTGTTTTCTCCCATTCCAAAGGTATTGTAAGGTTACAACAATCCCACGGTAAAGTTTACCGTCTCTTTTTCCGGTCCATGTTTTATAGGTAAAATAACCACAGAAGCAAGAAACGCGGGACCCAATGTCTATACTAGACCCTTCCTCATACGTACTGAGGCCATCACGCAGCGCGGGTGGGAACTCCAGCACGACTGACGAGTCCACCACTGGAGTGGACCGTGACCATCTGTACCCAGAGGAATTCCCTGCGGCGTACGTGGTGAAGCCCACGGACGGTCCAGTGGAACCATACGGTGATATGTACCGCGCAGCTGTGCTGCTACAGCCATCGGAAAGGGCGGGCAAGCAGGAATATTGTCTCTTTGCAGCTACTACAGGCTCTCTCAGCACCATAGAAGACGCTTCTACCACTGTTACGGGTGGTCCCGAAGCCGTCCAGATCATACCTGGAACTCTCCCCGTTTCGGGAGGTTTCAATGATGGAACTACCTCTTTTTATATCCGGGACGAGGGTGCCAAAGACGTACGCAGCGTCACCTCCATAGCCATAGTGGTGGGAGGCTCCTCAACCACTTCTGTGGTGTTGTGCCCCGTGGACTCTTACGACTCCATAACCGGAAGGGTGACCATAGACGCCTCCGGTATAGGGGGAGGGTATTCAGAGGAGAGAGGGGATTCCATCGTCCTCGTGTACTACGTTCTTGCGGGCGTAACGTTTTGGTGGACCCGTAACGACTCAGTGGACGGGGTCGCCCGGTTCGGGTGGAACGGCAAGTTGCAGAAGTGGTTGCCCCTGCCCGGTACCCCGGCTCGCTCATTGGGAGCGGTCGACCCTGACGAGGACTACACTCTTAACCCGGCCCCAACCAGGTTCGAAGTGTCCGACACGCTTCCGGGCGACCCTTCATCGGGAGATCAGTACGCCCTACTGAGAGTCGGTCTATACTCGGATAAAGATTCCACCCCACTCGAAGTGAGGGTGGTCTCAGACGAGACAGCAGACGCGGGGTGGGACGGGGGTACTGGGGACGCCATAGTTGGAGTTAACAGCGGTGTTCTTGTTCTCAGTGACGCCTTCATAGAGTCCAACGCAGGCCGCACGCTCTGGTACAACGCGGAAACCTTCGTTCCCGACGCTGACGGGGATATGGGGTCTGTAGCAGACTTCCCCATCGTAGACAACCAAGGGTTTCCCTCTCTTTCTCCCGCCCCTGGCCCCACTGAGCGTCCCTTCCTCAGGATAGGCAACAGACAGTACCTGACCCCCGTTCCCAAGGATAACGACACTTCTTTGAGTACCCCGAGTGGGGTACCCAGCGGGAAATTTGAGTGGAGCAGGACCACTGGCAAGATAGTCTTGTCCGCTGTTGACATAGCGAAGTGCACTCCCGGTTTTTCCTTGGCAGAAGGCGATCCCGCCGATTATGAGATTCCGTATTTGGGAGCACGCCTGTTTTTCGATGGGGTGGCTCTCAGCACTCAGCCCATTCCCGTCAGAAGTCCTTCTTACTGCATAAACGCCGACGGAGACGGCGGAAACGGTTCCCTCGTAACTGGCGACCCGGATGGGGTTCCAACCTTTGGCGACCTCTTCGTGGACAGGTCTAAGCCTTTGCCACCCCCTGGGGTGAGCGGGGTGTCCTGGGTTCCAGACAAGAGCGGGGTGGTTCCGGATGGTGCCTCTGTGCCTGCCGATCCCCCTCAGACCCGCCCCAACGGGACTGGGCTTGTTAGGAAGATCAAGGCAGAAGCGGGGGACACATTCTTTTTCAATGGCAACACCGGGGGCTCCGGTTATGCCTATGAGAATGTCGAGATCATCGAATACGACGAGGACATAACCAAACTAAAATTCAGGATCCCCAAAACTGACGTGGAGGTCTCTCGCCAGTCTAAGGATGCCCCAAGTAACTATCCGTATTCCTCTCGGATAAACATGCGAAGAAGGCCAGTTAAAGGCGACGCCCTGTTCTTCAAGCAAGCCACAGTTGTTCCCTCTGTTTATTCCGAAACTGCTCGGGTTTATTCGAGGTTTATGGGTCCCTATCAGCTGGAGGGTACTGAGACTCTCCGTTATGCTCTAAACGGGGTGGAATACATCTGGAACGCCCCTGGGAGTGGGTCATACTCTGCTTCTGACATAGCGGCCAGCTTCCCCCCTGGGCACGCAGGACACCAGAGGGGTATACTATACCTGGAAGACCCAACTGGCACAGATATAGAGATAGGATGGAATCTTCCTGAGTCTTCCGGGGGGCCTACAAAGGGCAGATTCGAACTTTCTGGGCACGCAGCTCTCGGTGTTCTTCCTGGATGGAAAATTATAGCTGGGAACGACAACTACAGGTGGCTCCCTGACAACGGTGCGGCTCTCGGTGTCTTCAGAAGCCCCACTAACCTCGACCGTAGCGAGTCCACCCCAGACATAAGGGCGAGGTCGATAAAAAGAAACAGGGTTCTAAACGAGAACATCCCTGCAGTTCCTTTCATAACCATAAACCAGCCTCCTTTGGAGGACATTCCTGGGTATGAAGAGGATTCCCACTTCAGGGTCCGGTCAGGTCTTCTCAGGCTCAATCTCAAAAATTACCAGACTGTGCGGGGCATAGGTCTGAAGTATGATTGGCCTAATGACCGAATGCAGTGGATAAAGGAGGGGAAGACCAATTCTACGGAGGTGGCTTTCCCCTCTTCTGTGCTGCAGCTGTCCGACACTGGGGTACTTCCAGAGACTGTTTCTTCGGATGCCATGCTCGATGGAGCTTTCGGCCTGGATTTGAAATCTGCTCTGTCTAACAATTTTAGAGAATTGGAGAGGGGAACAGAATTCTTGATGCCGGGAGAGGGAAACCCTGGCCAAGCTTTCATGGTAGAAGTAGCCGGGGGAGTGGAATACCAGGGCGGTAACGGCACCTTCGTAGAAGGCGGTACCCTATTCTCTGATCCCAACGCAACTATAGGGGCCATCCCTGCTGGGTACCTCCTCCATATAACCAACGGGGATGCAGAGGGGGTTTACACCTTCACAGGAAGCTCCCTGAACGTCTTTCCTCCCTTTCCCGCCAACGCTGGTTTCCCTTTGGGTGCCCCAGCCCAGTGGAAGATTTACGAGGCGAAAACAAGAGGAGAAGTAGACAACACCCTGTTGGCCGACGTTCAGCAGACTGTACAGAACCACTTCGCAGAGGAGCCATTTAAGATAAGGCTTCTGACCTATGCGGGGGACGTGGGTTCAACCTTGACAGTCAACCCTTCCGATGCCATAAGAAGTGGCCGCATAACCAGAATCAGGCTTGGGCTGGAGTCTGGTTCACCCCAAGCCGTACCTTCCTATCTGGTTAGGGGTGTAGAATTGGGCCCGGTGGCGGAAAGCGGTCTGTTCGTGGACCCCACGGACCCACACGTCTCTAACTCTGGGACCGGCGTTTACTTCCAGATCCGGGTGGGAGTGGAATCTTATACTCCCACCGTGAACGGAGGAGGGGGGCTCATAGACGTGGATACCACCTCTGGGGAGGTGTCCATAGATCCGAGTCTTGTCGCAGACCAAACAGGTAGTTCTGTATTCTACGACCAGATCTTCTTGGCACCTGGAGATTTGACCTCTGGTGAATGTGAAATAAACCCCTCTGACGGCTCGGTTAACCTGTCTGAGGCTGACATAAGCAGTTATTCCGGAGAAAAAGCCTATTTCGTGGAACAGATGATAACTGAGGATAACCTCGACGTTACCACCTCTCCTCTTAACGGAAGCATACTTTTCAACAAGCCGCTCCGAGCCATGCAGATAGTGGAGGTCAACTACTTCAAAGCTGACACCAGCGGCGACAAGGCCATAGATGAAAACGGGTCAGAGATAGAGATAACTGAGTTCCTTCCACTTTTGGTAAGACTGGAACAGGCCACCAAGGTAGACAGCTACAGCTATTCTTACAATCCAACCGGAAGAACTGAGTCCTCAACTGTAGAACCTTTCATCTGGGTTGGGGTGGAACTCCAGAATTTTGCTGGTGTTACCAACGCGGTTGCAAACGAAGGAGTTATAACCTTCACCGAAGAAGTCCCGGACTCAGACGGGGTTCAGATCAACTATGGTGTTCTTGAAGCTTTTGGGGGAGAGCAAGCTTATACCGTGAGCACTCCTCCAGTTTACAGGAAGCCGTTTTGGATAGACGCTGATTCCGACAGCTTCGTTTTGCAGGCTGACAAAACTTCCTTGTTCGAACCTGGAGACCTCGTTCTGGTTGGACAGACTCCCCTTTATGTCACTGCTTCCTCTTATGAAGCCACGAGTAGCACCACCACTGTGTCCTTCTTCCCCACCACCCAGGGAGAGGTTGGAAGTCGAGCAGTGGGAAGGGACGTAAGTCTAACGGTATCGGATTTCAAAGTCGCAGTGGATTACGGTGGAGACGAGGGGTTCATGCCCACTCTGAACACGGACGCTGTGTCCGGGACCCCTCTTCAGCCTGCTGACAAAGGACAGTTGGAAGTAAGCTTCTATGGGGATGTGAGAGCTTTCACCAAGCCCAGTCACATATTGGAAATAGGTGGTTACCCCTATTTGATAATCGGCTCTTCTCAGTCTGAAGACGGCAGAAACACCGTGGTACAGGTTGGAACCCCTCTTTACAGGGATCACGACAATCTGCAGAAGGTGAGGGTGAGTATACGTCCGGTATACGTCCCCAACCCTGTCGAATTCGTGGGTCTGGGACCCATGCTCCCTACAGAGGAATTCGATTTGTTCTTGATGGGGAGAAAGGATTCCTCTGGAAACCCCATCCCTGGCAAAAACCTCGTAGAAGGAGTTCATTACACCCTCGATCCCAACACGGGTGGTATAACTTTCCAGTCTCCTACTCAAAGTCCTCTGAGTGCAGGAGAGTACCTCCACTTTAGGTACACAAAGCTGGTAGAAGTTGCCCCTGAAGTCGTGGACGGGGCTCTCCTCTACCCCTTGTACAAGTCTAAGTATTTGGCTATATCCACTCCCAGCCTGAAGAACGGGATACTGGGGAAGGTTCTAAGGGCTAAGTACACCTATAGAAACCGGGATTCTTTCTTCTTTGAGGTTCTTCCTCTTATAGATTATCTCCCAGAAGTCGAGGGGTCTTCCTCTTCCCAAGGAATAACCCCCATAGGGGGAGGGGCCGTCCCCAGCACCCCAGGTGAAACCCCTCTAAACAAGCAGGGGAGATTCGGTCTTAGAGGAGAATCCGACGACCTCCTGGACCAGGACAGAGCTGCCAGAGCATACGTGGAATTTTTCAACGGGGCCATACTGGCTTTTGAGCAGATCCTTGAGGCCCTTGATGGTCGGATCATTGGGGACCGTGACGGCAAATTCAAGTTCTTCATAGGTCGAGGCAAACGGTACCCCCTTCCTGGGTGGGAAGACCCAATCACCGGGAAGATGATTCCGAACATAATCTGGAGGAAGATCATAAACTCTTGGTCCCCAAACAGTTTTGGGGGGTGGTATAACCGGACCGACCCAGTTTTCAATCCCACCACGGCTGAGGGTGACGCCACAGACCCGGATTATCCCGGAAACACGGATGGTGAAACTCCTGACCCCGAGATACTCAATTTCTTCATAAAGCGCCAGAGAAAGCGCGTGAAGAACGATATGGACGATTGGATGCTGATAGGGTTCGCTCGTCCCAGATTCTTCGCGGCCCTGTTCCCCTCTATGGACGTTCCAGGCAGATTCAAGCAGATGTGGGAGGACCATCCCTATTCTCGTTTGTACCCGGAAAGAACCAAACACTTCACCCAACTTTTCCCAGGGTTGGAGCCCTCTTTCAATTCAGAAGGCCAGATTACCGACCCAGGATATTATTCCTCCGGTAGGAAGGTGACCGTTCCAGGACCGGAGCCGGGAGAAGAAACCGAGCAGAAGGTTAAGACTCGCAACTCCACCATAGGTGTCATAGCCAACCCCGCTCTGGGAAGTATATCCAATATCGTAGACGTAGACGCTCAGGACAGGTTGCCGAGAGCACGCGTGTGGGCGTTCTACCCTGATGGGTCGGAAGGTCTCCAGACCGCCCTTGACGAGTTCTTTAGCCCCAGCCCCAACCCCTACACTGTTACTGGTAGGGCGGTTATGGTGGCCACCCCTCTCCCTCTTTCGGAATTCCCTACCAGTCCCGACAACGGATTTCCCGACTTTTCCCAGTTCCTTTCCAAGGACTCCTCCGGGTCCTTGTCTTCACTGGAATCTGGTGACGCCGAGCTGTCCACCCCTCCTTTCGAGACCGGTCAGAGAGTTGACTACGGGGTTCCTTCTGACATTGTATACGGGTTGAGCGACTCCAGCGGAAATGGCGTGTTCGTTGACGAAGTCATAGTTGGGTGCGTGCTAACTTTCAAAGACGCAAAGGACAACTCCCTCACCGGGTCCAACATCCTCGCCAATGGGTCCACTCCCATAGCTGAGAAGTCCAGCGAAAACGACGGATACGGTGACACAGTGTTCGTCGTTCCTCCAGTATACGAGATAGAGCAACTCCCGGAAGAGTCTGACCCTCTCTCCTTGGAGGAGAACCAAAAAGTAGTTGGCTCCATACCCGACTACCGCATCCAGTTCGACCTCAAAGTAAGTAGGAAGTCGGGGGAATTCGTGGACAATTCCCTCCCCACCAAAGACGACATTTTCCCTCTTCCTCTGCAGGATTGGTTTGGGCAGAGCCCTCCTTCTCCCACTTCTTGTATCGAAGGAACAGTTGAATTTTCCAACACAGACAGGGAGCCTCTGAAGCTCCCCTGTCTCCTCGGTGAGGACAAAGACGACTCTGGTGACAACCAGATACCTTATATTCGCAGCACCAACACCGAACTGACTGTGCTTGGACGAGTCTCGGACTCCGTGGACTTGGTGTTTACAACGAGCACGGCCACCCTTCCGGTTCCTTCCACACTTCCTGCGGATGAACAGCAGTCCTGGGAGTTTGTGTTTCCTGACGAGATCCGTCTAACAGACGGGACTCTGTATGATTCTGGAACCTGGATTGGGTACCCCCAGAACCCCTCCACTCTCTACACGGGCACAGACCTCGCACCCTATCCAGACGCTAATGGTTTGGCTGTGGGGAACGTCCGTAAATTCGACCTGATGTTTGTACAGGCACCCCAACCTTCTGCAGCTTTGCCAGGTGGGGCTACGGGCATACTGACGGTAGGGGACGTAGGAACCGACATAACTGGTGCGCCCACTGGAACCAGCACACTGGAGCCACCCCGTTTTGTGGCCCACTGCCTCGCTTCGGATACTCACCGGTACACACTCCGAGCTTTTAACTCAATGATAAGCGATGGAGTCACCGATGGGGTTTCCACCGCTGAGATAGTGTCTGGTGGTATAAAGGTAGTTACTTGGA
>Ga0163109_10000592_pt1 | contig 28869 bp, 24 predicted proteins | sample CRUFie1St13metaG_FD_108704 | JGI IMG/M metagenome (GOLD analysis project Ga0163109, IMG submission 108704) | Marine microbial communities from the Costa Rica Dome - CRUD Field 142mm St13 metaG | ecosystem: Environmental > Aquatic > Marine > Oceanic > Photic zone | place: Costa Rica: the Eastern...
AAGGAGTGGATGTGCAAGCCCCTTCATGGAAGCTGGCTCTCCTTGTGTGTCGGAACGCAGCAGATTCGCGAAGGCAAGAGAACCAAAACCATGTGCCACCCGTTCGAGTGCCTGACGTCGATTCAACTTCTTGGGATAGGTGCGGCCGCAAGGATACATAGCGTTATCGGAGATAGATGAATTCCTTCATGTTGAAGAGTGTATGGCACAGATCATTCCATGCCTTTTGTGACGCAGACTCGGAGTCTTGACCCTCTTGCTCATAGAAAGCCACTTGATCAGAAAGAAAAGAACGCGCTTCGCGAATTTCTGTCTGAGACGGCCATCGGCAAAAAGCCTGTTCATACATACCCGTCAAGCACGCGGCAAAACTCTGGGTTGGAGCCCGAACCTTTTGCGCCCAAGCCTTCGCTTGTTGGATCACGAATGGGTCATTCATCAAAACCAGGGCTTGCGCAGGAACGTTCGACTGAGCACGTCGACCAAAGGTGCTGTGGGGAATGGGCGCGTCAAAGGTCGCCAGAAAAGGAGACAAGAAATTGCGTCGCACCTCGACATAAACGCTGCGTCGTCCGGATCCGTCAAGAGGCCCACTAGCCCCGGGGCGCCCGCGCCCGGTCATGAAAGCCGTGAGATGAATCTTTTCGGAAGCACCAAAAGGCTCAAAATCCATTTGACCTGAAACCAGCAATAAATGATCCCGGATGGATTCGGCCTCCAGACGGCGGACCAAGGATCGATGCCACAAGGCATTCTCCGAATCTTGTAAGTCAGTCTCGGGGGAGGAAGCGACTGAATCCATCGCAAAAGCACTGGAAAGAACAAGCATTCGAATCAGTTTCTTGGTAGACCAGCGAGCTTCGTGCACGAACCAATGCGCCAGCCAGTCCAATAACTCCGGATGCGTGGGAGGCTGACCAAGCACTCCAAAATCATCGACAGTCCTCACCAACCCCTTACCAAAGACGTGATGCCAGACTCGATTGACATACACCCTAGCGGTCAAGGGATTGTTCGGATCGATCATGGCACGAGCCATGGCATACCTCCCAGAACCTTCGTGGGGCACGGCCAAATCGGAGAGGGAGGTCAAATAGGTTCGGCTAGCAGCTTGGCCATGCCGACGGGGATTCCCACGAATGTAAACTGGACTGTCCCTGCCACTGCCTTCGATCATCGTCAAACCCACGGGAGAAATCTCAATGGACTCTGAATGGGATCGGTATTTCTGAGCCAAGGCCAACCAAGCTTGAGGCAAGGGTGCTTCTGCAGCCTTGGAAGATTCCTTTTCGATCACCGGCGGGGCTGCCTGATCGGATGCAAAAACACTTTGCACCGAAAACCAAGCCTCGGGACCATGGGCACCTCCGTTGGATAAATCAGCCTGGGTCGTATCCTTGAACTCCAGATAGGCTTCGTGACCCTGCCACATCTGCAGATCGAACGTGATCCAGGCGGCTTGATCCCGATCAAGGTTTTTCTTGATACCGTCGTAGATAGGACCGCGGATCAGGTTGAAATTGTCGATCACCACATTGATCCGTGACTTTCTGCCCGAGGCAAGGGCATGAACGTAGCGCCGATCAATCTTGAAAGTCGGGGATCTAAGCGATCCCTGTAACTTCACAGACCACTTGGCAGAATCGACTGCATGAGCCGAAGCGGGCTGCAGGGGATGGTCTCCTGGCCGATGAACCAGATCACCTGGTTGAACGAAGGGATCATGGCGCATCGCTTCATCATCCAGAAACCAGCCTTCGAAAGCATTCAGCGCGGCATCTCCGAGCAGGCGGTCCTCCACAGCTCCTTGAGGACGATTGGTCAAGGCAATCCGATAGCCAGTCGCTTTAAGAATCTGCTGACCTTCTTCCTGCCATTGTTCCCACGTCTCAAGATCAGAGTCCAACCGATCCTCTGGAAGCAAGGTGGTTTGCTGGTAGCGCGAACTCTTCATGATACCAAACAAGCCATAGTAATCACGTGCACTGATGGCATCAAACTTGTGGTCGTGACAGCGCGCGCAACTCACCGTCAATCCCTGAAAGGTCTTGCTGACGACATCAATCTGGTTGTCCAGAACATCCAGCTGGTTCATCTGTATATCCACCGGAGAATGGACCTGCTGGCCCAACCAGTAAAAACCCGTTCCGAGGATGGACTCATTCAACCCCGTGGATGGATCGATTCTTGGATGAGGAAGTTGATCCCCAGCAAGATGTTCCATGATGAATTGATCATAAGGAAGGTCTTGGTGGATTGAGCGAATGACATAATCCCGATAGCGCCAGGCGTTGGGGATCGGGTAGTCAAATTCATGCCCCATGGTCTCCGCATAGCGCACCAAATCCAACCAGTGACGCGCCCAATGTTCTCCATAGTGAATGGAACCCAGCAACCCTTCGATGACCTTCTTTTTGGCATTCATCCCCTTGTCCTGTAGAAACGCGTCCAGCGCTGCCTGGGTTGGAGGAAGCCCCGTCAGGACGACGTGCAGTCGTCTCAGCCAAGCGGCTGAGGAGACCGCCGATGCCGGCCGAAGCCCCTCCTGCTCGAGACGATGCTTCAAGAAGGCATCTATCGGCTGCTTTACCCATTGGGCCTCCTGAACTTCCGGTGGCTGTGATGGCTGAACCGGCTTCCAAGCCCAGTGTTCGGAACGACGCTTTTCCAAGTTGAAGAATTCTCCGACTTCACCAACTGCCAAGCTGCCGATTTGGGGTGTCCATGGCAGCCCCATTTGGACCCAACGCTCCAAATGCTCAATGTCGCGCTCCTGGAGACGGGAGTCGGGTGGCATCTGAAGGTCCACATTGTCGTAGTGAACGGCTTCCAAGAGCAAACTGGCACTGGGATTCTGCAAGTTGACAGCCGGGCCACTGTCGCCCCCCAGCAACAATCCTTCTCGAGAGTCCAGATACAATCCCCCCTTGAGTTTTTTCGCTGGATGGCTGTGGCACTCAAAGCAGGTTTCCGACAGGAGCGGTCGAATACGCTTTTCAAAAAAGTCCAGGTCCTCGGAGCGAAAGGTGGGGGAACCTGCTTCTTGGGCCGAAAGGACCATCCATGTGCCTTGGCTAATACGCATGACAAGGCACAAAAAAAGAAGGGTTCTGGTTGGAAACACCATCATGACGAGGAAACGTTTAAAGACTCAAAGAACTAGCCACAAAGCCAGGCGATGAGCAACAGTTTTGTCGGTTGGCTTCGGGAAACAAAGTGCGCATCCCAGCCCAAATGGCAAATTTTAGGAAAGCAACCAGAAACCCTGACCCACAAGAAGATCTCGCACCTTAGGGTGCCGCTGTCCTATCAGACCAGTAATTCAGCGATCTGAACGGCATTGAGTGCCGCCCCCTTGAGGAGTTGATCCCCAGCCACCCAAAAACAAAGGCCATTGTCCAATGCGCAATCCACTCGAAGGCGACCCACTTGGCAGTGATCCTTACCCGAGGCAAGCAAAGGCAGAGGATATTGATTTTGCTGCGGATCATCCACGACATCCAATCCAGGCGCCCGGGAAAGAATGTCCTGAGCACGTTGCAGATCCACCGGCTGCTGAAATTCAGCACTGATGGCGATTGAATGAGCGCGGTAGACAGGCACTCGAACACAGGTCACACTGGCCCTGAAAGAAGGATGATGCATAATCTTACGCCCCTCATTCTCCAGTTTCATTTCTTCCCTGGTGTAACCCTCTGTCAGAAAAGAATCGACATGAGGCAGGACATTGAAGGCAATCTGATGTGGGTACATTTCAGGGCTCACATCCTCTCCTTGACTCAACTGACGAACCTGATTTTCCAACTCCACGATAGCCTGAGCTCCAGTACCTGAAACAGCCTGATAGGTGGAAGCAAAGACTCTTTCAACACCAAAAGCCTGATGCAAAGGATGAAGTGCCATCAAAGTAATCGCTGTCGTGCAATTGGGATTGGCAATGATGCCCTGGTGGGATAAAGCATCCTGAGCATTGATTTCTGGAACCACCAGTGGAACCGATTCTTCCAGGCGAAAGGCGCTGGAGTTATCGACCACCACGGCCCCGGCCTTTACAGCCTCAGGACCCAATTCCTTGGAGATCGCTCCCCCTGCGCTGAAGAGGGCAATGTCGACAGCATCAAAGGACGAAGGGGTCAATTCCTCAATCGTTAAGGTCTCCCCACGGAATTTCAGCGACTTGCCAGCTGAGCGCTTGGAAGCGAGCAAGCGCAAGGACCCTACGGGAAAATTGCGACGCTCAAGGGTTCGGATCATTTCAACACCCACGGCACCTGAGGCACCCACGATGGCCACATGAGGATTGTTATTCATAGACAGAATGGAGGCCGTTTATCGCCTATCCTCCAGGCCTTGTCAAATTGAGTATCAAAAGGCGCGACTTTTGGGATTTCAAAGAAACACGTAGTTCCAGCAAGCCCCACTCATCGTTTGGATACCCCTGTCGGATTAAGGGGCAAGTTGTTTGAGGTAATCCAACAGGCTGGCCATTTCCCGAATCGAAAACGAAGCCATCAAACCTTCGGGCATCATCGATGTCTTCAGGACCTTGCGTGAAAGAATTTTCTCCTTATCAAGGGTGTGAGCTTGAGAGAGCACATCGCGCAGAATAACTTGTCCCCGAATTCTTGCACCACAAAGCCCGTCACCTCTTCTCCATTGTCCAATTCAATCACATACGTGGCGAATCCCTGTGCAATGGTGTCGCCTGGCATCATGATGGCCTTGGCGAGATCCTTGCGCCGGTAGATATTGGAAATATTACCAAGATAAGGCCCTTTTGGGTCTTGCTCCTGGGCTGACACACCAGGCAACGAGAAACTCAATCCCATCAATAGGACTAGTTGAATGCAACGTGAAAGACTTTCTGGATGGAGCAGTGACATGAAAGGAATATGTCGCTGAATCCTGAGGCAATACAAGTCAGGGCTTCAGTGCCTCCATTTCTTTACCTTGTGGCTCACACCTTTTTATCAAAAATTTGAGAAGTCGGTTCGTTTACCCTATAATAAATCCATGCGATGGATGGGTCTATGGTTGGTTTTCTGGGTGGGCGTCAATTTCCTACCTCATGGGGTTTTGGCGCAGGTCAAACTGGGAAGCGACCGACTGGCCGAACAGGATTTTGGGCCATTGAAGGGCAAGCGCGTTGGGCTGTTGACCAACCCAAGCGGCATCAATCCAAGAGGTCGCACAACCATTAAGCTGCTGCACCAGGCGCCCCAAGTGAATCTGGTGGCTTTGTTTGGGGCTGAGCATGGATTGGATGGCAAGGCTTCTGCGGGCACCGAAGTGAGAAACTACACCGATTCAGACACTGGATTGCCTGTCTTTTCCCTGTATGGACCTGGGCCGGTCCGCAAGCCAACGCCCGCCATGCTCAAGAACATCGACATACTGGTCTATGATCTCCAGGACACTGGGGCCCGCTCCTATACCTTCATCAGTTCCATGGGCTTGGCCATGGATGCCTGTGGCGAAGCCGGGGTGGCTTTCATGGTCCTCGATCGCCCAAACCCTCTCGGAGGCATGCGCGTAGAAGGTCCTCTTTTCAATCCCCGTTTCAAATCCCTGGTTGGGCAATGGCCCATTCCTTATGTCTACGGCATGACCAGTGGAGAATTAGCAAGAATGATCAATGGATCTGGTATGATCGAGCATCCATGTCTCCTTTATGTCGTCCCGATGCTGGGATGGAAGCGATCCATGGTCTGGAAGGACACGGGGCTGAAGTGGCGCCCTACTTCGCCGCTAGTTCCACACGCTCACTCCCCCCTCTATCAGGTAGCCATGGGGATGGTCGGAGAAATCGGCGGCGTGGATCTCGGATTTGGAACCTCCCGCCCATTTGAAGTCGTTGGAGCAAGTTGGCTGGAGGCCGAAAAAGTGGCACGAAGACTGAATGATTATAAGCTGTCGGGAGTTCGGTTTTCTGCCATCAAGAGTGTTGTTGGCAGAGGAAGCCAAAAGGGTCGGACACTCCCTGCAGTGAAAGTGGACATCATCGATGCATCTTCGGCTCCATTGACCCCCATCAATCTTTTCGTCATCGAGGCCATTCGATTGGCCCAAGGCAGGGACATGATACAAATTCAGACCAAAGCCGGGAAAAAATGGGGCCTCTTTGACAAGGTCAACGGCACCGATGCTACTCGCAAGGACATGGTCAATGGCCGATCCGTGCAGCAAATCGTTCGGTCATGGTCCGATGGGGTCAGCGCCTTCAGGCAAGCACGCACCCCCTATCTGATTTACTGACTCGTGACCTGGCACTCTTGCAGACCGGGAGGGATTACTTGCAAATCACTCCAGAGATATCAAAATCCTCCTTATTGATGAAATCATGAAAGGTGCGACTGGGCAGCAGGAGGATATGTTTCGGTCCGTAACCCCTCTCAAAAAGATAGGGGCCAAAGCCTACGAGCAGCAAGTGATTGACTTGCGAGCTAATCTACTAAAGGCGCAGATCGATCTTGGAAAAACCCCTAGATCCATCATTATCACCATTGCAGGAGTGGATGGGGCCGGCAAAGGAGAAGTCATTCAGTTACTCAACGAATGGCTGGACCCCAGAGGGCTGGAAACCCACAGCTTCTGGAACCTCGAAAACGAAGTATCACAGCGCCCCTATCAGTGGCGTTACTGGCGCGCCCTTCCACCAAGGGGACGCTTGAGCATTTGGTTCGGGGGGATGTACACCGATGCCATTGCATCCTGTACACAGCGGGAAATCCGATCCAAGTGGAGTCAGTCCAAATGTAAGGAAATCCAGGCTTTTGAGGAAATGCTGCGATTGGATGGAACCACTCATCTCAAAATTTGGCTTCACCTCGGCAAATCTGAACAACGCAAACGCCTGAAGGATTTGACCGAAAACCCAAAACTCCACTGGCGGGCCACGCGGGAGGATTGGAAAAATCACAGCCTTTATGACACCTATTCCGAGGCGGCACAACATGTTCTCAAGTGCACCCATTTCCCAGCGGCACCATGGACCGTCTTGGACGCATCCGAAAAACCTCAGCGAGACATCAGTGTGGGCAAGGCACTTCTTGCCTGCATGGAACGAACGTTCAAAGGCAGACGGGTGGGGATCCTTCGACCAACTCCAGAGCCCTCAAAAAAAATCCAGCACGAAAATCAACTTGATGCGGTGGATTTGAGCCAACGCCTTTCGGGAAAGGCGTATCAGAATTCCCTACTAGAATGGCAAGCACGCTGCCACCGGCTTTTCTGGGAAGCTTACGATCGTTCCATTCCCACTGTTCTGGTTTTTGAAGGCTGGGATGCCGCTGGCAAAGGAAGTGCCATCAAGCGTGTCACCGGAGCCATCGACGCCAGACTGTATCGGATTGTCTGTGTAGGGGCGCCCACAGATGAGGAAAATCAATTTCACTATTTGTGGCGTTTCTGGAAACCCCTGCCCGCAGCTGGAAGGGTGACCATCTTCGATCGCTCGTGGTATGGACGGGTTCTGGTGGAGCGCGTCGAGAAATTTGCCAAACCAGAGGAATGGAACCGGGCGTACGAGGAAATCAATACCTTTGAGAAACAACTGCTCAGCCAAGGCACGGTTCTCTGCAAGTTCTGGATCCACATCAGTCCAGAAAAGCAAATGGAACGGTTTAAAAAGCGTCTGGAAATACCTTACAAAAGACATAAGATCACAGATGAGGACTGGCGCAATCGAGAAAAGTGGCCAGCCTACGAAGAAGCCATCAACGAAATGATCCATCGCACCGACAGCCCCGCAGCTCCTTGGACAGTGGTGGCCGGCAACAACAAGAAATTCGCGCGTATTCAAATCCTGAAAACGATCTGCGGCTCTCTCAAAAAAGCCATCGAACTCGACAAGGGATAGAAGCGATTTTTCATCAATCCATTTGCTCGAGTCCACAAGCTGTTCCATAGTCAGCCAGTGAGTTTTGCATCGGTATTTCATCAAGTGCCCTGGAAGGACAGGTATGAACAATGCCTGTCCACCACCCCAGAACAGGTCGAAGAGGCACTTGAAGGTAGTGGTCATCCGCTGGCTCGCTTTGAACGCCTCATTTCCCCTGCCGCAGGAGATTACCTTGAATCACTCTGCCAGCATTCACAATCCATCACTCAACAGCGGTTTGGAAAGGTGATACGGCTTTTTGCTCCGCTTTATCTTTCCAATGAATGCATCAATAATTGCTCCTATTGTGGCTTTTCAAGGGATAACCCCATCCTTCGGGTCACCCTGAAGACCGAGGAAGTCCTACAAGAGGCCAATGCACTGGCTGAGCAAGGCTTCCGGCATATCTTACTTGTCGCCGGGGAGCACCCCAAATTCGTCAACAACGGCTATCTGGAAGATTGCATTCACAGGTTAGCCCACTTCATTCCCTCCCTTTCTCTGGAAGTAGGGCCGATGGAGCAAGAAGATTATGTACCGCTTGTCAGAAGCGGGGCCGAGGGCCTCGTGGTTTACCAAGAAACATACGACCGGGAGATCTACCGCACCATGCACACTGCGGGCCCTAAAAAAAAATTTGATTGGAGACTGGATACGCCCGAAAGAGCTTTTGATGCGGGCTTTCGCCGGCTTGGCATCGGTGCACTCTTTGGTTTGGCTGATTGGCGCACTGAGGCCATCGCACTGGCCGCTCATGTCGAACACCTGCTGCGCAGATGCTGGACAGCCCAGGTTACCTTGTCCTTTCCTCGCCTGAGACCTTGCGCTGGTTCCTTTGAACCACTCACGCTCTTTGATGATCGCTCTTTGGTCCAATGCATTGCGGCTTTTCGACTTTGCTTTCCCGATGTCGGACAGGTCCTCTCTACCAGGGAGCCGGCATCCCTCAGGGACGGGCTCATTTCTCTTGGCATTACCACCATGAGCGCAGGAAGCCATACCGAACCGGGAGGCTATACAGGCGCAGGTCAGGACAACCTGCATCAAACGGTGCGGGGCAGGATTCAAAACGAAAACCTACCCTTCGAAGGAACAAACCAAGAAAAGAGAAAAGCTACCGGACAGTTTGACATCGCTGATGATCGCAGCCCATCGGAAATGGCGGATGTGATTCTCAAAAGAGGTTACGAACCTGTCTGGAAGGACTGGGACGCATCCATCCTCAGTCCGTCCTGAAATCATACTGCACTTCAATGACTCCAAAACAAAAAGTCACGGTCAACGGCAATCTCATCGAGACCACTTTGCTACCTTGTTCTCTTGATCAATTTCTTGAACAGCATGGCTTCCTTCCCAAATCGGTTGTGGTAGAGCACAATGAACAAGCCATGGCTCCATCGATGTTCGCTCAAAGACTCGTTCAGGACGGCGACCGACTGGAAATTGTCCGCATCACTGCCGGAGGGTAGCGCCCATGGCGCTTTCAAGGCGTTTCCCAGTCGAGATGCCATCCCCAAAGCCCCCAAATCGATGGAATGGCAATGGATGCGGTCAACCAGATCAAAAGGTTCAAGGGCAATCCCACTCGGATGAAATCGCGAAAGACATAGCCACCGGCTCCATAAACCAAGGCGTTGGTCTGATATCCCACAGGTGAGGCAAAGCAAGCCGAGGCGCCCATGGCCACTGCCACCATGAAGGGCGCAGGATTCATTTCGAAAAACTGTGCCACCTCAATGGCAATGGGAGTCATGATCACGGCCACGGCATTGTTGGATAAAAAGGTCGTCAGAACCGATGTCAGCAGAATGATACCAGAGATAATGACAAACCCCGGGCAATGGTAGTAACCGAAAAGTGCAATCATGTTTTCAGCCAGCCACCCCACTCCAGAGGTTTTCTCCAGAGCCAGCCCTATGCCGAGCATGCCACAAATAAGGAATATCACCCGCCAATCGATGGCCTTGTAGGCTTCATCCATGTCCAGACACCCACTCAAGACCACAAAAATGGCAGCACTGAGTGCAAGGGCACCTATAGGCATGGAGGTGAAGACCGACGCCAGGACCATAAACACAATGGACAAACCTGCCAGCCACTGTTTGTGTTTGAGTGGTAGCAGGTGAGGCTGTTCTCCGAGGACGATGAGATCCCTTGATTCCCGGAGTCTCTTGATCGCCGTTTCAGTCCCCTCCAGAAGCAAGGTATCCCCATACTGAAGCACGGTGGATTGCAGCTTTTCCCTGAGATTGACTCCGTGACGATGCACGGCGAGGACAAGCACACCAAAGGCCCTTCGGAGATCTACCCGGGCAATCGTCATGCCCATCATTGAAGAGCGCGGACTGACCACGCACTCCACAAGGGCTGCCTTTTGGGTTCCTACCCATTCCAGCCCATCCAAGCCGTCTTGCTGTTGTATTTCGAGGCCTGAAAGATCCTTCAGCTCCATGACGGATGAGAGAACAGTACTCATGCGGACACGGTCGCCAGCTTCGAAAACAATCTCATTGAGAGCCACGCCAATCAGCTCATCTCCGCGAATCACTTCGATGATGCGAGCTTTGGGAAGCGAGGCTATCGGGCTACCGGAAAGCCGTTGTCCAATCAAAGAGCTTCCAGGAACCACGATCGCTTCGGTGAAGAACTGTCTGTTCTGTGTGGTTTGAAGGATGGTTGAAAGGGTTTCCCTTTCGGGAAGGATCTTCCGTCCGAAGGTCCAGAGATACACCATCCCCACCACCGCAAGGATGCTGCCTACCAGGGTCAGGTCAAACATTTCAAAAGGTCGCTCCCCCATGCGCTCGGCGGTGGAGCTGACCAAAATATTGGTGGAAGTACCAATCAGGGTGCAACAGCCGCCAAAAATGGATGCAAAGGAAAGAGGGATCAACAATTTGGACGGTCTTATGTTCTGACGTGCCGCAATGGCCATCACCATGGGCATGAAAACCAAAACGACAGGCGTATTGTTGATGAAGGCAGAAAGAACAGCGACCAAAGGTAAAAGGAAGAGGCTTACCGATAGATCGGTACGCCCGACATACGGATCGATCAAGGCACCCATGCGCGCAATCACCCCGGTACGCTCCAAAGCCGAACTGAGCACAAACATGCATGCAACCGTAACCAAGGCCTCATTGCCAAAGACTTGAAAAAGCTCCTGGGGGCTGAGAATCCCACCCAGCATGAGAAAGACCATGGCACAACCCGCGATAACATCCGAACGCAAGCGCTCGACGATCATGGTCATGAAAACCACTACCATCAGCCCAAATACCATGAGCATATCTACGGTCAGGGACATCCGTTCTAGTTTCAAGTTTATGCCATCGACGCCCTTTTTGATTTTTTAGGCGTGAATGGCTTGCTCATCCACGGCAAGAGAGGATTCCTTAAGTGCTTCTGAAAAGGTCGGATGCGCATGGCACACTTCAGCCAGATCCTGGACAGCACCTCCGACCCGCATTCCTTACTGAGCACACCGGATGGAAGCCACATAGCCTCCAGGGCCACACCCGATTACAATCAGGTCATATGGATTACTATCTGTCATTTCTTAGGGCACAAGTTTAGGGGGCTGCTTGATGGATGAGGAGCCAAAAGATTTCACGTTCTCAAGAGGCCTCCATCCATGGCCTCGTGATATGGACTTGACCTCAGGGGTTTTTAGGAATTGGTTGAGTGAGCTGAAGCAGCTAGCTATCCCTCACCCAGTCCAAAAGATTCATGAGGGACCCAAAAAGGAGACATGATCAAGAAATCGGTCGCTGAACGTATTGAGCAGGTCCAGTCACCTGTCATTCCCATTGTTGGAGACTGGGTAAAGGCTTACCCGGGAACGCTCTCTCTGGGCCAGGGGGTGGTTTTTTACCCGCCGCCCAAGCCAATAAGCTCCTGTATTCAAAGCTTCTTGGAAGATCCTTTGAACCATCATTACCAGTCCGTCCAAGGAATCGACGCATTGCTCGAAGCCATCCAAAAAAAGTTATTCGACGAAAACGGTATGAAGGTGGATGCCGGCGGACAAATCATGGTGACTGCTGGCAGCAACATGGCCTTCATGCAGGCCATCCTCGCCATTGCCAATCCGGGAGATGAGGTCATCCTGCCAAAACCTTACTATTTCAACCATGAAATGGCCTTGCGCATGCTGGGCATCTCTACAAGGTTCATCGAACCCGATGACGCCATGTTGCCCACCCTTGATCGTGTGAAAGAAGCGACCCACGATCGCACACGGGCAGTCGTCACCGTTTCACCCAACAATCCGAGCGGAACCGTCTATCCGGCATCCCTATTGAGCGATATCAACCAATTCTGTCGTGAGAAAAACATCTACCATATTTCAGATGAAGCTTATGAGTATTTTCACTACGACGGGTCGAACCATTTTTCACCAGGATCTTTGCCGCTGAGCTCTGACCACACTCTGTCCCTTTATTCACTCTCAAAGGCCTATGGGTTTGCCAGTTGGCGCATCGGTTACATGGTGACGCCTCCTCATTTGATGCCCTCGATGCGGAAAATCCAGGATACCAACCTCATTTGCGCACCGGTGGTCTCACAGTATGCAGCCACCCAGGCCCTTCAAATTGGGCGTTCCTATTGTACGGGACACTTGTCCACCATGGATCGGGTAAGAAGACATTTGATCGATGCCTTAACGCCCTTGGCCCCCTGGTTGCGGATCACACCTGCCAAGGGTGCTTTTTATTTACTGATACGACTTGAGTGTCGCCAACACCCTCTGGAAGTGGTTCGCTGGCTCATCGAGAAACACCGCGTGGCCGCCATTCCGGGAAATGCCTTTGGGCTGGAGAATGGTTGTTATCTTCGCATCGCCTACGGATCTCTGGAAACATCCACCGCGCATGAAGCCATCCATCGGCTCATCGCTGGATTGACTGAACTACAAAAAGCCTCATGAATGTTTACGCCTTTCAAACGGACATCACCTGGGAAGACAAAGTCGCCAATTATGAAAACATTCATACCCTGGGTAAACGCTTCAAACCGCTGCCAGGGGGTCTGATTGTCCTGCCTGAAATGTTTGCCACCGGGTTCTCCATGCAAACGGCAGTCACCAAAGAGCCCGAAGATGGCCCTAGCTTCAAATTTCTGAGTGAATTGGCCCAACGAACTCAATGTCATGTGGTAGGGGGCCTGGCCATCGACCAAGGGAACACCCGACCCACCAATGAAGCATTCACGATCGATCCGGGCGGTCAGCGCCTGCACCGCTATGCCAAATTACACCCCTTCTCCATGGGTAAGGAAAGTCAGCACTATCAAGCAGGCAGTGAGATCACTCAGTTCGAGCTTCCCGGTGGTTTACGATGCTGCATTTTCATATGCTACGATTTGCGGTTTCCGGAGATCTTCAGACAGGCCATGGTAAGCGAAAAGCCTCCTCATTTATTCATTGTCATCGCCAATTGGCCCAACATGCGCACAACACATTGGACGCGCCTTCTGGAAGCCAGGGCCATTGAGAATCTTGCCTACGTCGTTGGCGTGAATCGTACAGGAAGCGATCCTTACCTGAGTTACGATGGAGCCAGCGCCATCATCGACCCGCTCGGAAAGACCCTTTGCCTGGCCGATCACAAGGAGCAAGTCCTCCAGGCCCATGTGGAGGCTCACGTGGTGGATCAATGGCGTGAGACATTCCCAGCGCTCAAGGACCGCCGATAAGTTTGAGGAAGCGACACATTGCGATCAGGTTCCCGACAATCGGCCCAGCAAAATCACTCCAACAACGGCCAAAAGTCCCCCCATGATGGAACGAAAGGGAGGGCGATCTCCTTCCATCCAAGCTGAAAGCGGAATGACCATCAATGGAGTGGTTGCCACAATTGGTAGGACTAACCCGCTGGGAGTCATCTTCAATGCCCATTGATAACATCCTACTCCAAGAGAAGGGCCTGCCAGAGCCGTGGCCAGAACAAAGGGCCATACTTTGCCTTTGGCAGGTGCATGGTTAGGCGTGTTCGTCGTTACCTGTAGAGGTGCCCCCGAGAAAGGGCTCTTCCATTTGCTATACCATAAGGCCACCGCGGCCACCATCAATCCGCCCAAAATACGCTGATAGGCTGCACCCAGGCCATCCAGCACAAAGGATTCTTTCGCATTGATGTCATAAGCCACGCGGCTCATTACCGCCCCCATCCCCTGTCCCAGGGCTCCCACAAGACCATACATGGTACCGGCAGTGCTCAGTAGAGTCGATTCGTTTCCCTTTCGCCTAGTGGGCAACAGGGCGAGTGCGACTCCAGCAAGAATCAAGACAATGCAACCTGCCTGAGTGATGGAGAGACCTGTTTGCAACCAATACCATTCGACCACCGCCGCAAAAGGTGCCGAAACGCAATGAACAATCAGAAGCGTCAGACGGGATCCAATGCGAGGTAAAGCCATGTAGAGTGCCAGATCACCCAGCCCGAAGCCAATCACGCCACTCCAGAAAAGCATCGAGAATCCAGCGCCCTGCCACCCCTGTCCCGAACCGTGCGCCCAACAGGCAAGCAAGAGGGTCGCGATCAGCAAGCGCCAGAAATTGGCCGCAATGGATCCCATAAGATGCGTGGCGCGAGTCGCCGTGACAGCTGAAAGACAAAAAAGGTAAGTCGCCATAAGAGCGGGTGTCATCCAAAGGGGATAGGAACGCTTCCATTCGGAAGGCGCAACAAAAAACCAATCGACAACTGACTGGGAGATGGACGTTGGAAAACTCCTTTGGGACGGCTGGAGCGGGAAAGGAGGTTGGCTGTCCGGCAAGGATTCGAACCTTGACCAAAGCCTCCAAAGGGCCTTGTGCTACCATTACACCACCGGACAAGCCGGGGAAAATGTAACCCAAGAACCTCATGGCGCAATAAAATAGTCCGTATTTTTATCGATTCAGGATCGATCCTTGCCTACCCCCAGTCTGTTGTGTTTAGTTGCGCCTGTTCCCAATATGTGTTCCCGCCAACGAGACCCTTTGGGGCATTGGTTGAGGCCCATGAGTTCCATCCCAAAAGAGAAAAATAATCCAAGTTTCTGGAGGTCACTCCAGAGGGTTCCAATGCTCGGTATCTGGCTCGGATGGTTCATGAGCCAGCAAGGCTTGCTGGCAGCTACCGTCGATACCTCCCCGCCTTTGAGAGAACCCGCAGGAAAGCCCTCCATCCGTGCCATTCAAGTCGAGACAGGACCTACCATTGATGGGCAACTGGACGAGTCTGTCTGGCTGCAGGCACCTGCAGCAGGACCTTTGTGGCAATACGATCCTGCAACCAGCGAAGCCATGTCCGAAAAAACCCTTTTCCGTATTCTTTACGACAAGGATTACCTCTACATTGGCGTATGGTGTTATGATTCGGATCCAGGGGCCATCAATGCACGGGTCATGCAGCGCGACAACCGATCCATCTACAGCGACGACTATCTCTACATGGCCTTGGATACCTTCCACGACCAGCGCAATGGATATATTTTTGTCGTCAACCCGAACGGTGCACGTTACGACCAAATTGTCAGCAATAACATTTTCCTGAACTCTAATTGGGATGGGGTCTGGCAAGCAGGTGCATCCATCGATTCGGAGGGATGGAAAGCCGAACTGGCAATCCCCTTCAAATCGCTCAGCTTTGACCCCAAGGAAACCACCTGGGGATTCAACATCAGTCGATCCATCTCCCGAAAAGTGGAACGAGGCCGATGGACCGGGGCCAAGCCCAACCTCCACACCTACCATGTCAGCCAGGCAGGGGATATCGTTGGCCTGCGGGGCCTCAGGCAAGGCCTTGGGATTGAGCTATCGCCCTACGTACTGGGACGGTGGAGGGATCAGGGTAATAGCTCCAATGCCAGTGCAGACTTTGGCACGGATGCCCGCTACCGTATCACCCCCAACTTAAGTGCAACCTTGAGTTACAACACCGATTTTGCCGAAGCGGAAGTCGATCAGCGTCAGTTGAATTTCACGAGATTCCCTCTCTTTTTCCCCGAGCGTAGGGCCTTCTTCCTGGAGGACAGTGGTGTGTTTGAATATGGAGGATTGACGACCTCCAGTCGAACCAGGGGACTGAGCCGCCCTGTGCTTCCTTTTTTCAGCCGCCGGATTGGGCGAGATACATTGGGCCGCAGCGTACCCATTCTTTTGGCGGCTAAAATTGCCGGACGCCACGGTAAAACGAGCATGGGATTCATCGATGCGGTTTTGGAGGACCATCAGGGGCTTGGAATGCAGAATACTTTTGCCGGCCGCGTGGCGCGCGACGTGTTCGAGCAATCCAGCATCGGCATGATTTCCACGGCAGGAAACCCCAATGCCTCCACAGACAACATGGTCTTTGGCCCTGATTTCCGCTACCGCACTGCGGGCGTGGGCAACGGACAAGTTTTCGAAGCGAATCTCTTTGCCCTTGGTTCGCACAGCGACGGTTCGGAGAACCGTGCGGGGCATGCCTATGGCGCTTCTCTAGCCTATCCCAATGACTTTTTCCGAGCTCATGCCCAGTTTGTGGAAATTTCGGAACATTTTGACCCAGCTCTGGGGTTCGTTCAGCGCAAACAAACCCGGGGGTACTACACCTACGCAAGTATCAACCCTCGACCTGAACGCCCCGAATGGTTGCGTCAATACCGGATGGCCTACAGCACAGAGCACTACACAGACTTACAGAACCGCTTGGAAACAGCGCTTCATCGCATCACACCGCTCTGGCTGGAATTCAATTCAGGCGATGAACTTTATTTAAGCGTGAATCGTCAATTTGATGGTCCCAGGGAACCATTCACCATACTAGATACCATCGATATCCCGAGAGGCGAATACTGGTGGAATCAATACCGGTTGGGGGTCGAATTTGCCACACGGCGAAAACTGTCGGGAGATATCACCGCCTCCATGGGTGACTTTTACAAGGGTAATCGTTGGCGACTCGGATCGGGAATCAACTATTACCCCTGGAAGCGATTGAGCCTCGGCATGGACTACGATTACAACCAGATCACCTTAGGCCCACAATCATCGGGCGCCCACATCGGGGCTGGACGCGTAGTGGTGAATTTTACCCCCAACCTGACCTGGGCTCATTTGGTTCAATACGACAGCCTCTCCGAGTCCGTCGGCTACAACAGCCGGCTGATATGGGAATACTGGCCAGGTTCCAAACTCTACGCAGTGGTCAATCAAAATTACATGGCAGAAGACCTCTCACTGCGTCTTGGACAAACCGAGGCAACCCTCAAGGTAGGCGCCATCTTTCGCTTCTAATGCTGTAACAGCTCTTCATCCAATCCAAACTCCTTGATCTGCCAGGGAAGTCCAAAGTGATTCAGGTCGTTCATGAATGGATCAGGATCACACTGTTCCATGTTGAAAACGCCCGGCTGACGCCATTGTCCGGTCAGGATCTGCTTGGCCCCAATCGTCGCAGGCACACCGGTGGTGTAAGAGACCGCCTGTGATTTGACCTCTTGATAGCATGCTCGATGATCACAGACATTGTAGAGAAAGATGCGTCTGGGTTTGCCTTCCTTGACCCCATGAATCAAGCAGCCAATACACGTTTGCCCTTGAGTCCGGGGCCCTAAAGAAGCCGGGTCAGGAAGGAGTACCTTGAGAAATTGAAGGGGAATAATTTCCTGCCCCTGAAAAGTGACTGGTTCAATCCCAGTCATCCCGACATTTTCCAGAACCTTGAGGTGATTGAGGTACGCCTCGCCAAAAGTCATCCAAAAGCGGATGCGCTTGAGCCCTTTGAGATGCAAACTCAACGATTCCAGTTCCTCATGATACATCAAGTAAGCACGCCGAAGCCCCACCTCGGGAAAGTCAAACTCTCGGCTTACCGAGAGAGGTTCGGTCTGTTTCCATTGCCCCTGCTCCCAGTATCGTCCCGGAGCCGTGACCTCCCGGATATTGATTTCGGGGTTGAAGTTGGTCGCAAATGGATGGCCGTGGTCGCCGGCATTGCAGTCCAGGATGTCTACTTCGTGAATCTCATCAAACAAATGTTTCTGGGCATAGGCACAAAACACATTGGTCACACCGGGGTCAAATCCCGAACCCAAAAGGGCCATGAGACCTGCCGACTGAAATCGCTGCTGATAATCCCATTGCCATCGATATTCGAAACGAGCCTGATCAGGGGGTTCGTAATTGGCGGTATCCAGATAATCCACTCCAGCCTCCAGGCAGGCATCCATGATGGCAAGATCCTGATAGGGCAAGGCCACGTGAATCACCAATTCGGCATTGAATGAGCGGATCAAGGCCACTGTATCATTGACCCGATCGGCATCCAGCTGGGCGATTTCAATTTTACCCTTTACTTCAGAGGCAATCTGCTGCGCCTTACTCAAGGTACGACTGGCAAGACAGATATCGGTAAAAACCTCCCTCAAAGCAGCACATTTGTGAGCCACCACGCGCCCGACACCTCCTGCTCCAATAATCAATACTCTACTCATAAGGCTACTCTGCCGATCCCTTTTCAAGAAAGTCGATTGCGATAATCGTGGTAGTCAAAGGATCTCACGATTTGATAGGTCTCGGCCTCCGAATCGTGTATCGCAATACTCGGTAATGGCACTCCGTTGAATGCGGTGTTTTTCACCATCGTGTAATGGGCCATATCCTCAAAAATCAAACGATCCCCTACTTTGAGGGGCTGATCAAACGCATAATCACCAATTTCATCTCCTGCAAGGCATGTCAGGCCTCCTAGACGGTAAGTGAAGGGCTTGGCTCCTGGTTCTCCTCCGCCCCGGATGAGCGGTCGATAGGGCATTTCCAATACATCCGGCATGTGAGCGGTTGCCGATACATCCAAAATGGCCATGGGCATGGAAGCCTCGAAAACATCCAGCACTGAGGCCACCAGTACCCCTGCATGGAGAGCAATGGCTTCCCCAGGTTCCAGATAAACCTGGCATTGAGGATGGCGTTTGCAAAAGCCTTGGATGATTCGACAGAGGCGCTCGACATCATAGTCGGATCTGGAAATATGATGTCCACCGCCAAAATTGATCCATTTCATTTGAGGGATCATGGATCCAAATTTTTCTTCGACCACCTCCAGTGTGCGCTCCAGCGTATCCGCGTTCTGTTCACACATGGTGTGGAAATGAAGCCCTTCCACTCCGATCAGTGACTGGCCCTTGCATTGCTCGCAGGTCATTCCCAATCTGGATTTGGGGCGACAGGGGTCATAAAGGGGGGTTTTGATCTCAGAATATTCCGGGTTGATTCTCAAACCTACAGAGGGAGGTTTTGGGTAAACCCTCACCTGCTCACGATAGCGTTCCAACTGAGAAAAGGAATTGAATGTGACATGGTCCACCATGGGAAGGAGTGCCTCGATGTCTGCATCGCTGTAGGCCGGCGCGTAAGCATGAACTTCGCCCCCAAACTCTTCTCGGCCAAGGCGGGCTTCATGGACCGAGCTGGCAGTCGTGCCAAAGAGATATTTTTTCAGCGCCCCAAAAACACTGAACATGGCAAATCCCTTCAATGCCAGAATCACCTTCGCTCCCGTTTCCTCCTGAACGTGATGAATCGTGCGCGCGTTTTGCTCTAGACGACCGGTGTCGACGACGTAACAGGGAGTCGGTATGTCTTCTATATAACTGAATTTCATCTTTAATGAGAGCCACAGGAAGTCAGCGTTCATGAGGGACTTCCAGGATCCAGTGATTTTGGTCAAATGAACAGGCGCAGGATCCTCTCGCTTCCCGCCTCCTACATCAATGTGCTTGTGTTCGAGATGAGATGCGATTCCATCGACAAGGTTTTGATAGAATGAGCAAACCGATCCTTCAAACACAAACATCGAGCCAACGTACGAGGCAAACGTGGGCTTCTGTTCGCTTTATTGGAATGAGCTGCACAAAGAAAGCAGACAGTGGCCCTTAGATCATGGTAAAAATTCCTACAAGCTATGGATCACTATGAGGTGTTTGGCCATGATGAGTTAAGCTGTGGAGAATAAAAAACGGAGCGTTTACTTTGAACCAAAAGAGGAGACACTGGAGCCCACCTTCCAGACAGAACTACCAGAATGCTTACGACTGTATGCCTGAGGGCATGCAAGGTGAGGAAGAAAAAAAGACATGAGGAGGCCCGTCTCTCAACAGTAATGTGAGCTGACCTCGTGCCACTGGGTAATGTCGCTTTCTCCCTTTTCCCATGAAAGATAAACTTCCTTGCCTCCCATAAGGGAAGGAAAGTCGACACGCCCCTTTTGAAGGTCCACCAGAACCAGGTCGTTTGCTTTAAAATGCTTCATGATGGACTTCAATCGATGAAGTTCCTTAACCGATGCATTAGCCGCCATCCCTCCCAGATCATAGCCCTGAGCGAACATGGCTTTCTGCCAGGCACCATAACGAGCTTGAGATTTCGACAATAGCAACAGATCGCTGAGCCATACTTCGAGTTGGGGAATCAGTTCCCTGGCCTCTTTAAGGGTGTAGTGGCGGCGGTGTTTCATTGACAAAAAAGGGAGGGTAATGAAGGGACAGAAGAAGATGGAGTTCACTGAACCGATCCGTCCAAGAGACGATTCCATTTTTCAAAAACCTGCTCGCTGAATTCGATTTCCAAAGATTTTCGGAAGGACTCCTTGGCGCTGGGCAGAAGATCCAAAGCCAGGTAAACATCCCCAAGATGGTCCAATATAGTCGGATCCGGTTCGGTGAGCTTCGACTCCGCCTTTTCAAGATAAGGGAGGGCTTCCTCCGGTTTTCCCTGTTGGAAAAGGATCCATCCCATGCTGTCAAGGATGGCTTCGCTGCCCGGCTCCAGATCGAGTGCCTTTCGAATCCATTGATAGGCGTCATCAAGTTTCTTACCATGCTCTGCCCACATGTAACCCAAGTAATTCAGTGTGGTCGCATCTTCAGGATCTTTCTGCAAGCATTTCAGAAAAGAGTCTTCGGCCTCTTGAAGTTGCCCCAGACGTTCCTGAACCGACCCCTTGCGGAAATAGAAGAAGCCTGTCAAACGAGCCGGTTCCTTTTCTTCTGCCAGTTGTTCAGCTGATCGAAGGAATTTCAAGGCGGAGGCGTATTGCCTCAAGGAAGTCATGGCCAAACCCGAGTAGAATTCCAGCATGAAGGTTTGGGGAAGATTATTTCTTGCCTCCTGCAAAACTTCCAACGCCTGGCGAGCATCGCCTTGATTGAGTTTCAAGGCAGCAAGTTCGTAGTAAGGGGCTTCAAAAGCGGGGCCAATTTTCATGGCCCTCCGGAAGTGACTCTCAGCTTTTTCAGAGTTGCCCTCATCCGCTTCAAGGGATCCCATGAGAAGGTAGGGTCGGGGGTTTTGAGGGTTGATGTCAGCAAGCTCACCAAGCTCCACTAAGGCTTTGGAGGTTTCACCGGAACGAACGTATAAATCAATCAACTTCTCCCTAGCCAATAAGAGGGGGGGATCAAAATCCTTTAGACGAGACAGCCGCTTTTCAGCCTCTTCAAAGCGTTGAGTCAACATCAGGACATCTGCTATAGCGACTTCCAAAACCGGCTCCTCCTCGGCAACTTCAGAGGCCTTCACCACCAAAGACTCCAATGCCTGATCCAACAAATTGAGCTTTTGAGGCCTCAGGACAGCGTATTTGAGATAGAGGCCGATAAGAACCGTCATGTCCTCTACCTCATAAGAAGTCACCTTGACCGCCTCCTGAACGAGTTCGAAAGCAAGGTTTTCACGCTGATCTTCTAGAGCCTGATCGAGTATTTTTTGCCGGGAAAAAACCCTCGATGGATCGCGACGCAAGGCTTCCTCAAACAAACGTTGAGCTTGGGACTCCTCTCCCTGCGATAATGTGATCACACCCAGAAGTTCAAAGGCCATACCAGGGGCATCGTTCGACTCACTAGCACGCTGTAAGAGAGATTGAGCCTTCTCGAACTGCTGAAGCAAAATGAGGTTTTCTGCGATGCGTGTTGCCAGTGAAGCACTTTCCGGATCGACCTGAAGTGCCTTCTCGAACTGCTCGAGGGCTTTGTCCTTCTCGCCTTGAGTCAGAAAACTCACACCCGCTGCAAAGTGCGCCTGTGCCTTGAATTGAAGCGCAGAAGGATCCAGCTCGTCTGCGGCGAGCTCCCGTAAGCCCTGATCAAAAGAAGAAGCGTCTTGGGAACAGACAACAAGATTACCCAAAACCGTGCCTAGGAAAAGACAGGCCGTGAGGATCCATGAAGGGGGCTTTTCGCTATTCATTGGGCTGAGCAACACAAACTCCTACTTAGGAGCATGCACATTAAAAAATAATAAACACCGAAAGCGGAGCTACTGCAAGAGGGCAGCAGCTTATTTCTGCCAAGTACGCTTCTTGTGGCGATTAGCGCGCAACTTCTTACGACGCTTGTGCTTATTGATTTTCGATTTACGACGTTTTTTCAGTGAACCCATATGTTAGCTTTTAGTAAACGATTTTGTTGAGGGGATACTCAATGATTCCCTCTGCTCCTGCAGCTTTGAGTTGAGGAATGATCTCACGAACAATCTGCTCATCAATGACAGTTTCCACCGCCACCCAGCCTGGCAATGCCAAACTGGAAACTGTTGGATTACGCAAAGCTGGCAAGCTTTGCAACAATTTTGACAGTTTCTTTTCCAAAATATTGAGTTTGAGCCCCACTTTGGACTCCGCATCCAATGCACCTCTCAACAATAAGGCGAAGGTTTCGATTTTCTCGCGCTTCCACTTTTGCTTCCAGCAAGCCTGATTAACTATCAACCGAGGCGTGGAGGTTAGAAGGGTATCCACTATCCTTAATTTATTGGCCCTAAGAGAGTTACCTGTCTCAGTGATTTCAACAATCGCATCCACCAATTCGTGGGCTTTGACCTCAGTCGCTCCCCAAGAAAATTCGACATCCGCTTTGACCTTGTGCTTGCGAAGGTATTTTTTGGTGATTTGAACGACCTCCGTAGCAATGCGCTTGCCCTGCAGATCGGCAGGTTTGCGAATGCGCGAATGCTCCGGAACGGCTAGAACCCATCTGGCTGCCTGACGTGTCGCTTTGCTAAACAGGAACTCCCCTACTTCGTGCACTTTGGAGCCATTTTCAATGACCCAATCGTGGCCCGTGATCCCGCAGTCCAAATAGCCATGCTCCACGTATCGACTCACTTCTTGAGCGCGAATGAGTCGAATCTCCATATCCTCATCATCAATATAGGGCAAATAGGATCGACTGCTGACTTTGACATTGTAGCCGGCCTTGGCGAGTTTCTCGAAGGTCGCTTCCTGAAGGCTTCCTTTGGGAAGGCCCAGTTTCAAAAGGTTTTTCTTTTTGATTTTTGATTTCATTTTAACTCATGCCCAGAGCGTCCATTGGTCTGACATTGCTTGCACCTCAGAAGGAAAAAAGGCTGGTGTCATAAAAACCACTTATGTGATAACGCCGAAGAGAGGATGATTTCCAACCCTTTTTACATTCAATTTCAAAAAGGTTCTACCCCTGATGGATAGAGAAGATACCCGACTGTCGATCAAACCTCGATGATTCTCCTTATAGAGATGGAGTCAAACATAGTCCCCCCCTCACCGTTAGTCGCCCATCGATGGCATATTGAACGGCTTGTGGGTAAATGCGATGCTCGGCTTCCTGAATACGAGCGTGGAGCGAATCGGGTGTATCTTCATTGAGCACCGGCACAGTTTCCTGCCATAGAATGGGTCCAGTATCGATCCCCTGATCCACGAGGTGGACCGTGCAGCCCGTGTATTTCACGCCATACTCCAAAGCCTGCTTCCAGGCTTCAAGGCCAGGAAAGGAAGGAAGGAGAGAAGGATGGATATTGATGACGCGATGATGAAAGGTTTTCAGGAAGCGCCCCTTGAGAATACGCATGAAACCGGCAAGCACCACCCATTCGACACCAGCAGACATCAAAGCGTCGGAGTAACGCGTCTCTGCTGCTTCGTCCAGCTTGGTTCTAAAAGGACCCGGGTCGAGAAAAATACCAGGAATCTTCGACGAGCGAGCACGATCCAAAATGCCGGCATTCTCGACATCGCTGATCACCAGGGCCAATTCCGCATCCAGCTGGCCAGACTGCACGGCTTGGTGCAAGGCAACCATATTAGACCCTTTTCCCGAGCCCAGGATTCCTATTTTAGGACGCTTCCTCATCATGTGGTGATATCCTGAGACATCTAAGTCAAAAATACCAGTGTTAAGCCATTGCCAGATGAGCGAAAAACGAGGAACGAGCTGATGATTGACAAGAAAGAGCAATTATCAAAAAATGAAAATTATGAATCCCCTAACACGGACCCACAGAAGGGATGCGTTTACCCTGATTGAATTGCTAGTCGTCATCGCCATTATTGCGATCCTGGCGGGCATGCTGCTGCCGGCATTGAGTAAGGCCAAAAACAAGGCAACTGGAGCGGCCTGTCTTGGAAACCAAAAACAGCTTGGTTTAGGCTTTTTCATGTATGCAGGTGACAATTCTGAGAGGGTGGTTGGCATGAGCACCTACCGACAAGGCATAGATTTCTGGACTGGTCCCAAACCGGTGGCGGACAGAACCCTGAAGGGCAAGGAAAAAGCTCTTGCTGAGGCTCAGGAAGGTATTCGCCAGGGTAAACTCTTCCCTTATGTGTCAGCAGTCGGCTCCTGGCACTGCCCCGGCGATGGTCGCACCAAATTACAACCCGGCAAGGGTTTTGCTTATGATAGCTATGGCGGAGCCGGGGGCCTTAATGGAGAGGATCAAGCCAATTCGATCACCAAAATGGATTCCATAATCTTTCCCTCCCGGAGCTATGTCTTCGTAGAGGAAGCGGACGATCGTGGCTGGAACCTGGGCTCTTGGCTCATCAACCCGGATCCCAACACCTTTACCTGGGTGGACGCGGTTGCGCTTTGGCATATCAACATGAGTACTTTGAGCTTCGCTGACGGTCATGCCGACAGTCACAAATGGAGAGGCCCAGCTATGCTGGAAGCTTCAAAAGCTGCACCAAGGGGCTCCAAATTTGGCCAGACCGCCAAAACAGACACAGACAAGCAAGATATCTGGTACATGAAGTATGGATATGCCCACAAACGATCGGCACAATTCGAGGAAAAATGGGCTAGAATAGGATTTAGGCCTTGAGTGTCTCAGAATCTGAGAAAGCCCCTTCCATCAAGAAAGGGCTTTTTTATTAGGGAGAGGACAAAAGTTTCGTCAGACTCGAACCAATTCCCTCAGCATTCATGAGAGGATCTTTTTCTTCGATCGCATAGGCTTTGAGAACTCGAGCCATGGATTGAAGCACCTCTGCCTTGTGGGGATCGGAGGCATGATTCAGTGCCTCGGTTGGATCGATCTACAAATCCATCAACCAAGGACGCTCACCACTGGAGACCACCAGCTTGTAGCGTTCCGACACCGCACAGAGCCAATCCCCTCCCCGACTGCTTCGAAGAAAGTTATATCGTTCCAACTTGGGGGAGGGTTTCCACGGAACAATTAGGAGGCATCTCTCCCATTGAGAGTCGGCAGAAAATCCACACAACTCAGGGCGATGCCAATGCGGGTACAAGGTGGAATCTCCGATGGATATCGCATCAGGAAGGGAATCCGAGCGGAGCCTTCATAAGGGTTTCCCTTGTTCAAGCGTCCGTGTTCTCCACACAAATCACCATGGTCTGAGGTAAACACGATGAGCGTCTGATCCAGTGCGCCCATCTGATCGAGAAGATGAAGGATTCGCCCCACATTGTCGTCGATACACTTCACCATAGCAAAATATTTGGGCATCAAACGACGAAGCGTCGCCACCGTTATCTTGGCATCAGAAGGAGCCCAGGCAGGGATCTGCGAATCCAGTTTGCGTATGGTGTCAGGAATGGGAATGGTCACATCATCAAAGAGCGTGTCATAGGGCTTACGAACGCTGTTGGGGCCATGTGGATAAGGAAAACTGAGCATCAGGAAGAAAGGACGGTCCTCTTTCTGACCGATGAACTCCACCAAGGCACGCTCTGTCAGAAAGTCCGTCGCGAAAGTCCCCTCATCGGCATCATCCAGTTCGTAGGAAGGCTCGCCTTTGTGATTCAGCGCTCCGACTTCAGGCCGGCCATCCTTGAGACTATTGTTTTCCAATGCCCCCGATTGAACATGAAGCGACGATCCTCAAAACCTAAGGATCTGGCTGGAACCCACTGTGGTTTCCCATCGCCATCCAAGTGCCATTTACCGATGAAGCCGGTTCGGTAACCCCTCTGCTAAAGAATGGACCCAAGGTGGTGGTTCTGTTTGGAAGCGGCACATTATTTTTAACCACACGATTGTGTTGAGGATAGAGACCTGTCAGCAAGGCGGCCCGAGAGGACGAACACACCGGAGTCGTGGCGTAAAAGCCGGTACAAAGATCCCCCTCAGAGGCAAGTCGATCAATATGGGGTGTCTGCACGATCTGCCCGCCATAACACCCCAGGGGCTGAAAGTGGTGCTCATCGGTTTGAATGATGAGAATATTGGGTAAACTCGCCGAGAGACGAATGGCCAAAAAGAAGCACCCACTCAAACGAATCGCCCATTGAAAGAACCGTGGCATATTCAGCTTGCGGCTTTTTTGCGAGGCTTCCCGAACTTTGAGTACCGGTAATCCGTTGGCGATTACTTGAGACGGTTCAGCAAGCCCATCCATTTTGAATTCACTGTATGGGCTGCCAACGCTGATGTTTGTAGTGATTATACACCCAGACAAAATCAGGATTGGAGGCATTGCCTCCTCCCCAGTTGAAGACCGAAGTCACACCACTAGAAGCATCGGTTGCTGCCTGAATCACATTGTCGGTTATCCAACGGTGAGATTCCGCATGCCCATCGGCAAAAGCGATGGTGCTATTGTTGCCATGAAAGATCGCAAAAGGGTCAATCCACCCCATCCCGGGAGCCACACTGATCACCCATGTTCCCAGATTACGACCTCGCGGATCGGCCTCTTCCAGAAACACCATCCCCTCCGATGGGCCGTTGATGCTGCTGATCTTGACATAGGCCGGTTGAGGTCCACGATTGCTCCCAGGCTCACCGGATCCTTGCCAGGCCAGACCGTTCATCCCATTTGCCTTGGAATAACTGTCGTAAGCCCATCCCTTCCCAGGCTTGAGTCGCTTGGTTCTAAGATCACCTGGACAATGATAGGCGCCCGCGCTGTCCACGTATTGGAACAAAGCTCCCTTGCGAATGCCATTTTCGACGTTTCGTTGAGCGACATCCTTGGTCATGTTGGCGGCAACATCTCGAAAGCGCCCATTGCCGTCGTGAGGTCCCGGCCAGAACCCTCCCGCCGGATTGTCGATTTGCCCACGACCAGGAATCGTGTAGAGCATGCGGTCTTCGTTGTCGTCAGCATACATGACAAAGCCCAGGATCAATTGTTTTTGATTACTCAGGCACGCAGCTCCTGTCGCCTTGAGCTTGGCTTTGGAAAGAGCAGGCAGAAGCATACCAGCCAAGATGGCGATAATGGCAATGACCACCAACAATTCGATTAAGGTGAAGCCTCTCTGCCAGTCGCGATTGCATAATTTGCGGGACATGCTGCTAGCATAAAAGAAGCAAGTCCTCGGATGTCAAGGTCAACCTCAAGGGCATCAGGAGCTCTTGGAAAAAAGTCACCTTGTTTCCAGCCCTATCGTGCTTGCGCGTTTACACCGACAGACCCTTATTTCATAATAGGAGCCAAGAAGCGCACCAGCACACCAACGGTTTGTCGTTAAACAATGACGATGCACTTGATACAGAAAACCAGAGGGAAAGAGAAAACTTCCATTGCTCCATCAGAACTTGGGCGAGGGTTGTGTATTTCGTGGTGCCTTGCAGCCTTGGCATGCATCGAATGCTCGACGTCGCTTACGCATTCGCAGCAGCCCATCTCCCGCGAAAGGATCCGTTCCTTGAGCGTCGAGTCGAACTCCCAAAACGTCCATGATCAAAATAACCTCATTGTCTCCCCCAATGACTGGCTTGGATCGACCAGCTTGGAAGTCCCTCACTGGATGGATCCACTCTTTCAATCCCACCCCGATGGTTGGTATTACCTGGTCGCTCGGAAAATCAGCGAGAAAGTAGCGCCAGAGTTCGTCACCACAGGCTGGGATCTTTGGAAGTATCACCCAAGAACTCAAGCTGTGGAGATCCACGCAACCGGCCTTCGCCAACCCTTTTCTATGACTCAAGATTCATGGGGAAATCTCTTTGTCATGGACGCAATCGGTCCCCCTCATTTCGGGACTCGATGGCTACAAATATGCCCATACGAAGATTATGGATGGATGAGCTCATCCGATCCTATACGTCGTCGGTTCAATCAAATGATTTGGGATGAAGAGGTAGCCCAAGGGTTTTCGCAATCGAGATATGAAACGCTTCCTTTTGGTGCTATCCACTATTTCGAAGGCATCACTTCCGAGCTTGTGAATGCCATGGCACGCTCGGGTTCAGACACAGGAGCTCACAGCTACCTGGCTGCAGGCAACTTCAAAGAGACACGACACACCCTCATACGATGGGTACAAAAACCTGCGGGTGCCTCCTGGTTGGTGGGAGAGATCCAACCCGTTGCGGCTTTAGGAAGGTTTTCGCAAGTTGCATGGGATCATCGAAGCCCATACCTTCAAGTTCGCACACTCACTGGCGAAGCAAGCACGACGGACAGTCTGATTATCGGGCCTTTGACTCGGCAGATCCACAACGTTTTTCCGCCACAGGAGCCGGCAGGATTCGACTCCGTATGGAAGGACCCACAGGATATGCTTGCCATGCTGGAAGCGCCTCAACCAGGAGTTCGCCTTTTGGGGCAGCAACTGGCTGAAAGAGCTGGCGCGAGCATGTTGCCATTGCTTCTCCAACGAGCCCAGAACCCTGACCATGCCTTGGCTCGATTGCATGCGCTATGGGCCATCGGAAACATGGCACCTCAAGAGCTTTCCCATCAAATTACCAAGGGGTGGATGGAACAGATGCTCAAAGACCCCCA
>Ga0163109_10000593_pt1 | contig 28868 bp, 20 predicted proteins | sample CRUFie1St13metaG_FD_108704 | JGI IMG/M metagenome (GOLD analysis project Ga0163109, IMG submission 108704) | Marine microbial communities from the Costa Rica Dome - CRUD Field 142mm St13 metaG | ecosystem: Environmental > Aquatic > Marine > Oceanic > Photic zone | place: Costa Rica: the Eastern...
GAGTATGTGTTTAGCGGTCATTTTCACAAGCGTCAGCATAAGGGTAATATTCATTACCTTGGGTCTCCTTTTCCGCATAACTACGCTGATGCATGGGATGATGACCGTGGTATGATGAAGCTAGAGTGGGGTGGTAAGCCTGAGTATATAGACTTTGATGGTCCTCGGTATCGAACTACCCCACTTAGTAGACTTATAGACGATAGTGATAGTATTTTAAATTCTAAAACATACTGTCGTGCAGTTCTTGATGTGAACATTTCATATGAAGAAGCAAGTTTTATTAAAGAAACATTCGCACAACAATACGGTTTACGTGATATTACACTTATGCCAAGTAAGAAAGAAGAACATGCACAAGATTGGCGACAAGTAGACGATTTAGAGGTTGAAAATGTTGACCAAATAGTGTATAATAGTCTTAATGCTGTTGACAGTGAGATAATCGACAAACGATTACTAGTAGAAATATATAATAACTTATGATTAATATAAAAAATTGTACAATCAAAAACTTTATGAGTGTAGGTAATGTTACACAGGCTGTAAAGTTTGATGAAAACGGTTTAACACTTGTATTAGGTAATAATGTTGACTTAGGAGGTGATGGTTCCCGTAACGGTACAGGTAAAACCACAATTATTAATGCTTTATCGTATGCAATGTACGGAAATGCGCTAACTAATATACGTAAAGACAATTTAATAAATAAAACTAACGGAAAGGGTATGTTAGTTACCCTCGAGTTTGAAAAGGACAATGTTCGCTATAGAATTGAACGTGGACGTAAACCTAATATTTTTAAGTTTTATATTAACGATAACGATGTTGATGAAAATAATGAAGCTCAAGGCGAAAACAGAGAAACACAGCAAGTAGTTGACAAGCTATTTGGTATGTCGCATGACATGTTCAAACACATTGTTGCACTAAACACATACACAGAGCCATTTTTAAGTATGAAGGCCAATGATCAGAGAGCTATAATTGAGCAGTTACTCGGAATCACAATGCTTAGTGAAAAGGCAGAGGCTTTAAAAGAACAGCAAAGGCTTAACAAGGATGCAATTAAAGAAGAAGAATATCGTATTAAGGCAGTTGAAGATTCAAATGCCACAATTGCGAAAAGTATCAGTGACCTTGAACGTAGACAAACATTATGGACAAGTAAAAAACAAGAAACACTGCAAGAACTAGAAAACGCAATTGACGTATTAGAAAAAATTGATATTGAAACAGAACTAGCGAATCATAAACTATTAGCTGATTACCTCGAGAAGAAAACACAAGTAACTACACTTGAAAACGAAATTTCAAAACTGACTAACAGTATATCTAGAGAACAAAAAAGACTAGATAAAGCTAAAAAAGATTTACTGGCAACTGAACAACACGAATGTTATGCTTGCGGGCAGGCAATTCACGACGAAAAACACGAAGAGATATTAAAATCTAAAAGAGAAGCAGTTACTGAGTCACAAGATCATATTGATAACGATGTTACATTAAAAGAAGAATATCAAGATGCACTTGAGCAGTTAGGCGAAATAGGTACAGAACCTATTACTCTTTATAATACTGAAAAGGAAGCATATCAACATCAAAATCAACTTGATAGTTTACGTACAGAACATACAAACAAACAAGAAGAAAAAGATACATATCAAGAACAGATAGACAGTTTAAAGGAAACCGCAATACAAGAAGTTAGTTGGGATAAGATGAATGAACTTGTGCGTGTAAAAGAACACCAAGACTTCCTGTACAAACTGTTAACAAATAAAGATAGCTTCATACGTAAACGTATTATTGAACAAAACTTACAGTATCTAAATTCTAGACTTGCATACTACTTGACTAAGTTAGGACTACCACATGAAGTTTCTTTTCAACCAGATCTTGCTGTAGAAATTACAGAACTTGGTCGTGAACTAGACTTTGATAACCTAAGTAGAGGAGAACGTAATAGACTAATACTAGGTCTTAGTTGGTCGTTCAGAGATGTATTTGAAACAATGAATACTCCTGTAAACTTTTTAGCAATTGACGAACTAGTAGACAGCGGAATGGATACAAATGGTGTTGATAGTGCTTTAAGTGTTCTTAAGAAAATGGAACGTGAGCGTGGTAAAAACATATTCCTTATTTCACATAGAGATGAACTACAAGGTCGTGTTAACACAATTTTACAAGTTACAAAAGAAAATGGGTTTACTACATTTAACACTGAAGCAGAAATAGTTGAGGCCGCTTAATGGAAGACGATGATTTTACTTTTGACGATATAATATTATCAACAAGTACAACAATGGATAATACGAGTACATATACAGTTAATATTAGTGATTATACTACTACTGATACTGTTGATCTTTCTGATATTACTGTTAGCACACTAACAGGAGATATGTTTGAAACTAGTCGTGATCCAAAACGTACAGTTTTAAGAGAAAGTGGAGATATTCCTGTTGACATTTGGGCTAAATTGTATAACAATAGAGTACTAGATGTAAAGGAAGATGATGAATAGTTTTGTATTTGATTTAGACGATACATTAACAGATGCAAGACAAGTCATTGACAATGACTTTAAAAACTTTATGCATGAGTTTGCCGGCAATAACTCATGTTATATTTGTACAGGCTCAGATTATGGCAAAATAGTAGAACAAATAGGCACAGATCTTTGTAACCAATTTGAAACAATATTTGCATGTAGTGGTAATCATCACTTAAAGCAAGGCAAAGAGATATACAAAAGCAAATGGCAATTAACATCTGATCAACAAGGCTTTTTAATAAAAGAACTATCAAATAATACTCATTTTAAATATAATCCAAGCACAGGTAATCATTTAGAACTACGTACAGGCTCAGCAAATCTAAGTATTCCAGGTAGAAATGCAACACAAAAACAACGTGATGAATTTGAAATCTGGGAAAAGGCTAACAAATCAAGAGAACCGATAGCAGAACGCTTTAACAAATTATTTCCAGATTGTGAAGCAATTGTAGCTGGCGTAACTGGCATTGATATTTTTGAAAAAGGCAAAAGTAAGGCACAAGTAAAGGCACTATTAAGCAATATTATATTCTTTGGTGATCGTTGTTATCCAGGTGGTAATGACTATCCGTTGAGTAGTATTGTTGATACACATTTTCAAATTGATAATGGTTGGAAGCAAACTTTTGAAATATTGAAAAATCAATACCATAATCATTAGATTTATGAGGACAGATGATATATAGTACGTATGACTTGGACATACCAAGGTAAACCCGTAGAGGAAATACCAGAACAATTTATCGGATTTGTTTATATCATCACCAATCTGACTAATGGCAAAAAGTATATAGGCAAAAAACTATCGCAATTTAAAAAAACAAGGCCACCTTTAAAAGGCAAAAAGCGTAAACGAAGATCACTAATTGAAAGCGATTGGCGTGAGTATTGGGGATCATCCGATAATTTACTAGAAGACGTTAAAAACTTAGGCACAGAAAACTTTACTAGAGAAATCTTATATTTTTGCACAACTAGAGGACAATTGTCTTATCTAGAAGCTAAAGAACAGTTTGACAGAGAAGTTTTACTTACAGATGAATACTACAATGGCATAATAAACGTCCGTGTGGGCGGTTCTAAGGCACTTACTGAATCTTTAAAAAATTAATATACCCCCTCTATGAAAAGCATTGAGGAAACAATATTCGTATTGTCAACGGAACTTGCTGGGGGAACCAAACCAAATGAGTGGGCAATCCTGAGCCATTGGATCCCACGGGTATTTCCGAAACAGTAGTCGTTATTGCGTTTCGGTAGCCTGCGTTTTAAGCGGCGTATAAAGGGGTACAGCAAAACCGCCTCTGCCTTATATAAGGTTGCGCTATAACGATGCACCTGATTGCTGGGGTAATGACCTATCAATTTTTTTTTGCACTTGGCCGTAAGCAGGCTAAGTGCGACTGAATTACCAGGGTAATAACTAATCATATATAAAATGTTTATTAAAAAATATCAAACGAAATGAAATGAGTTTGACGATGAGCTTTAGCTCTTCGACTTAATACGTTTTAGTATTACCTTTTTTCAAACTTTGTGCAATCTTTTCTTGTTTATCATTCATACTCTGAATAAATTCTTCGACAAAATAGTAAGGACTATTCCAAATGTCTTGTAAGCTAAATGCGCCTTCGCTGTATAAGATTGTGTCGTAGACTAATTTACGTAGTTGTCTTGCTTGAGTACTAACATCTTCGATAACTATATCTATGTCATTCGATTGTCGTAGTTGTGCGTGAAAAAAAAAGCTGGGTTATACTCAATAGGTGCTTTAAAATCTTCTTCACAACTTGTACATGTAAATGTAAACTCTTTTTGTACGCCATTAGTATTGAGTGTTGAAGTATGTTCTTTGATAATACTCATTGTTTTAGCGTCTGTATTACTCAGCCATTTTGTTATACTATCCATATCAGTTACTGTGACATCGTCTGGTGTTTTAATTTGGCTAATACTATCTGCTAGTACAATAAGTGTTGCGGCAGTTGTTTTCTCTAAACTATCTCTCATAATATCTTTAGCTTGTTGAGGATCCATTCCTTCATTAATTGCCGCCGCTAATCTGACACTTTCCGTTGTTTTAACTGCACCTGCATTAACACTTGCAAGTGAGTTAGGTTTAAATGTAATTTGTAAACCGTTTTCTAATTCAACTTCAAGCGGGTGTTCTTGTAGTTCTTTTACTCTTGCTAGTAAGTTTTTAAGTTCAATTGCATATTGACTTTGTTTTTGACATGAAGGACATGTTCCTGCAATGTTTAGTTCGCCGCTATGCTGTCCAACTTTAGCCGCAAGTAAAAGTACTTCAACGTCTGGGACAACTACTTCATATGGATCTGCAATATCAGGAGCAATACTTTGAATAACTTCGTACAATGCTTCACCGTTGTACAGTGTATCTGGTATTTTAAGTAAAAGTTCATCTTTTACACTCATCGGATATACACCGATTTCTCCATCAGCAGTTAATTTTGGCGGGTTTTTGTACCATCTACCGCCACTAGGTAGCTTTACATAGATTTCTTTTGTCCTATAATAGCTGGAAAGTGGATCTGACACGTTTTTCTCCTATAAATAGTAGTATAAAGTTATTTATCATATTAAGTGAGTAGTTAATTGGCAACTATTAATATTGCATTCGGCGGACAAAACATTGGTGTAGAAATTCCAGACATTGCTCTGGAAGTCACTATGCAAGATGTGCTGACTGAAGCAAGACAACAAACAGCCGCACTATCAGGACTTGCACAAAAGTTTGGCATTGAACTTGGTGAAGTAAAGCAATCTGTTGACTCTAGTGGCGACCAAGTAACTACCGCTGTAGACAACAATACAAAAGAAACAAACAGACTTGGTAATGCTATGAGTGGATTAACTCAAGGTATGAACAATGTACAAAATGCCGCTATGGGATTAAAAGGTGATGAAAAAATGTCATCGCTTGTTAGTGGAGCCGCTAATGCATTAGGCTTAGGAATGATCGGCGCACAAGTTGGTAGTTTATTTGGTATTATGGAAGAGTTTGGTGCTTCTATGGGAGCATTGCGTAGAGTTGGTACAGGATACTTAGAAAATTTACAAGACTTACGTGGAGGTGCCGCAGAGGTTGGCTTAGGTCTTGAACGCTTTGGTCAAATTGTAACAGAGAATGGTGTTTCAGTTCGTGCATTAGGAAAAAATACTACCGATGGTGCAATGAACTTAATTACTATGAATAAAGAGTTGCGTAATGCTACTCGTAATGCAGGCTTCTTTGGTATGAGTAGTCAAGAAATGACACTTGCACTTGTTGACGAAGCAGAGATTAGACGTAGAATACATGGACTTAATGTAACAGATGTGAATCAAAAACGATCAATGGTCCAAGCAGTTGCTGAACAATTAAAAATGAACGAAGCAATGGCTAAACTTACTGGTCAAGATATTAGAGATAGAATCAAAGCAAGTCAAACATTCAGGAGTGATGCAACTAATGCCGCTATATTATCACAATTAAATGGTGATCAAGCAGTAGCGGCAAAAAGTGCAGTTGAAGCACTTAGCGCATTAGGTCCAACATTACAAGGTCCTGCACAACAAGCTATTACTAATATACTCGGCGGCTTTGATATGTTTGCTAACAATGAAGAATTCGCACAGTTTGCACAAATGGCACAGGCAGCTGGTGTTGATGTTCGTGGAGCGTTTAGTAGTTTAGCACAACAAATAGAAGAAGGTGGTGATGCCGCTACACTTAATGCAACTGTATTAGATATTACTCGTTCTCTTAAACAAATTGATCCACAAATGCTTATTACACAATCTCTTGCTGGTAATGCAGGTGCAGGTTTAGTTTTAGAATCTAGAATGGAATCAGTAAGTGATGGTGCTGACTCATTTGCTACCAGTATTGAAAAAATTACAAAGTCAATTGAAGATCTAAACGAAGCAATTACAGATGGTGAGACAGGATTAGCTGGAACACAAGCTGAAATGGAAAGAGGCGCCGCACAGTTTAGAGATCAACTAATGGATTCTCTATTAAAGTCAATGGGTGCAGGAGACTTAGCTACATCAGCTGATGGGTTTAACAAATTTGTAACTGGTATGGCTAATATAACATCTAATCAAGGATTTAAAACATTTGTAGATGAATTAACAAACTTAGTTACACTAACATCTGGTGCTCAAGCAATTGGAAGAATGATTGCAGGTGAACAAGCAGATGCAGGACAATTAGCATTTTTAGCGGCGGCTGGATTAGATGCCGCTGGTTTAGAAAAATTTGCGGCTGCCGCTAGAGTGGGAGGTTTAGCTTTATCAGCTGATGATATTGCCGCTTCTCTAACTAATTTAGCACCAGTTTTAGGTTCTGCATTTTCAGGCGCACTAGAGCCGTTTAAAGATGCGGCAGGTAATTTAAAAGTAGCTATACAAAATTTATTAAATGAACCTGAGGTAACTTCTTCTAGAAATGAGCAGCCTGACTCTTTCCCTCAAAGTACCACTTCTAATCGTGGGCCAACAATAACATAAAATAATTAAGTCTTGACACAACGCATAAATACACTATAATAAACAAAAAGAGATTCTTATGAGTTGGAAAAAACATTTTACAGTATACCAGGGTCAAAATACAGAAGCTAAACCTAGCACTGCTAGTCGCTTTCAAAGTTGGTTACCAGAAGTATACAGTGGTCAACCTAACCGTGTAGAAAGATATGCACAGTATGACCAAATGGACATGGACAGCGAAATCAACGCCGCCCTTGACATTATTAGTGAATTCAGTACACAATTAGACGAAACAAATCAACTTCCCTTTTCTGTTAACTTAAACGGTGATACAACAGAAAGTGAAGCAAAAATCTTGGAACAGTCGCTACGTCAGTGGTGTAACTTACAAGATTGGGATAGACGTTTGTTTAAAACGTTTCGTAATGTGATTAAGTACGGAGATCAATTTTTTATTAGAGATCCAGAAACATGGGAATTATATTATGTTAACCCTGTTGATGTTACTAAAGTTATTGTCAATGAAGCAGAAGGCAAAGAGCCAGAACAATACATTGTTAAAAACTTAGACTTAAACATGAAAACAAAAACTGTAAGTGAGCCAGTACAACATGCAAACACTTATAGTACTGTTAATAGTATGGCAAGAGGTCAGACAATTGATCGTCAAGGTTATGGTGCAGGCGCAGGTAACTATGCTAACAGTGGTGTTGGTAACATTCAAGAATATAATGTAGATGCTACACATGTTATACATACAGCATTAACAGAAGGTATGGACAGCGATTATCCTTTTGGTGCTAGTATTTTAGATCCAATTTTTAAAACATATAAACAAAAAGAACTATTAGAAGATAGTATTATTATCTACAGAGTACAACGTGCTCCAGAGCGTAGAGTGTTTTATGTTGATGTTGGTAACATGCCAGCAAACAAAGCTATGGGTTTTGTTGAACGTGTTAAAAATGAAATTCATCAAAAACGTATTCCAAGTAAAACAGGTGGCGGTACAACTATTATGGATGCCGCATATAACCCACTATCAATTATGGAAGACTACTTCTTTGCACAAACTGCTGAAGGCAGAGGTAGTAAAGTTGAAGTGTTGCCAGGCGGTGAAAACTTAGGACAAATTGATGACTTGCGTTACTTCACAAACAAAATGCTAAGAGCATTACGTGTTCCTAGTTCATACCTACCAACAGGTCCAGAAGATGGAACTGCAACTTATGTTGATGGTAGAGTTGGAACAGCATATATTCAAGAATATAGATTTAACCAATACTGTCAACGATTACAAAAAATTATAGCACCTGTATTTGATAAAGAGTTTAAACTATTCTTAAAGAATAGAGGTATTACAATTGATACAAGTATTTTTGATATAAGTTTTGTTAACCCACAGAGCTTTAGTCAGTATAAAGAGATTGAAATCCATGCCGCACGTGCTAATGTATTTGGTGGATTAGATGGTTCGCCATATTTGAGCAAACGATTCTTGTTAAGCAAGTACTTAGGCTTAACTGAAGAAGAAATTCTAGAAAATGAACGTATGTGGATGGAAGAAAACAAATCAGGACAAACGCCAGAAGCAGATAGTCAACCTGGACTAGGTAGCGTAGGTGTACGTAGCTTTGATGTAGATACAGGCGATGGTGTTCCTGATGTAGGTAATTTGGAAACAGGTGATACTGAAAGCGGCGAATCTCCGATATCAGGAGCAGAAACTGCAACAACACCAGCGGCACCTGGAGGAGATACATAATGCGTAGCGGAGAATTTCTAGTAGAATATTATGAAGCAGAAGACGATGAATACCATAATCGTGATATTAAAGATGTTAGACGTAGTAGATTAACACTAAAACATCTTAATAGATTACGTAAACAACGTGAAATTCATAAGATCGAACATGCTAGTAGATTAGAAAAAGTACAAAAAATCTACGCCCGTCCTTCCGAATAATTTAGTGTAAAAAGTACTTATCTTTGGCAATTAGTCAAAAAGTACCGTTTTTACACCCTTTTTACCAGGTAAAACGTCTTGGTTACTAAATAATAATTGTAAACCAGTCATGGTAAGCCTGAAAATATTTTAAGGAGAAAGAAATGAGTAATCACAAGGATTCACTAGTTAAAGTCCTTGAGTATCTTGTTAATGAAGAGCGTGAGAAGGCATCAGATCTTCTACACGACATTTTTGTTGAAAAAGCAAAAAATCATTGGTCAGCTTTGTCAGAAAGTGACGAGTCGGTTGAAGAAGATATCCAAGATGAAGACTTAGACGAAACATATGACGTAAACGAAGAAGAAGTTGAAGAAGCAATTGATTCTTTTGATGCGGAAGAAGATTTCTTAGATGACATTGAGTCAGCTGAAGAAGAAATCGAACAAGAAGAAGTATTCGGCGAAGATGACGATGAAATGGATGCAGATGATGCAGAAATGGATCTCGCTATGGATATGGACGGCGAAGGCGAAGAAGCAGAAGCAGAAGACGCTGAAGAAGCAATGGCAAACGTTGAAGATGCAATCGCAGAACTACGTGCGGCATTTGCGGATATGATGGGCGATGATGAAGCACCAGCTGAAGAAGAACCAGAAATGGAAGAATCAGTAGCTGAAGCATCAGACGACGATTCAGAAGACGATGCAGAAGAAATCGAAGAAGAATTTGACGCTCTAGAAGAAAATGCAGAATTAACCGCAGTAAAAGCTGATATGTCAGACGGTTCAGACAATACTGGTTCACCAGTTGCTGGCAAGAACGACATGGGCGGAAAAGCAGTTGATATGGCAGGTTCAGAAGAAAAAGGCGGTTCAGCACCGGCTGCAAAAGATATGGGCGTAGATGGTCCACAAGATGCAGGCGATCCAAAACCAGCTCCAAAGCCAAAAAGAGAAATGAAGTAAGTTATGTATAAGTCTTTACAAGAGCACTTAACATTTAGTCAGGCAAATATTGTCACCGAAGCTATTGAAGAAGCTAACGGTGGCAAAAGCCTGTATATGAAAGGTATCTTTATCGAAGGTGATGTACGTAATCAAAATAATAGAATTTATCCTGCTAAAGAAATTCATGAAGCTGTCAAAACGCTGAATGAAAAAATTAAAAAAGGATTTAGTGTTTTAGGTGAAGCCGATCACCCAGACGACCTTAATATTAATCTTGATCGTGTAAGTCACATGATTACTGAAATGGATATTGATGGTAATAACGGTATTGGTAAACTAAAAATACTTCCGACTCCAATGGGAAACATTTGTAAAACCCTATTGGAAAGCGGTGTTAAACTAGGCGTGTCAAGCAGAGGCAGTGGTAATGTTAATGAAGACGGTAAAGTCAAAGACTTTGAAATAATAACCGTAGACATTGTTGCCAATCCAAGTGCTCCAGATGCTTACCCTGATCCAATCTATGAAAGAATTATGAATCATAGTAGGGGTAATGTGTTAATGGATGTTGCTTCAGCTGTTAAGCACGACGACAGAGCACAACGTTATCTCCAGGAAGAGGTGACACAATTTATAAACAACCTGAAGTATAGGAGAGATTAATATGGCTCACTCAATAGATGAACTATTAAGCTCAGGTGCGCTCTCCGAAGAGGTTAGATCTTCAATCAGTGAAGCATGGGAAACCAAGCAAACTGAACTACGTGAAGAAGTTGCGGCAGAACTACGTGAAGAATTTGCTGAACGTTATGAAAATGACAAAGAGCAAATTGTAGAAGCAATGGACACAATGATTGGCGAAGTTATTGCTAAAGAACTCGAAGAGTTCTCAGCAGACAAAGCTAAAGTAGCAGAAGATCGTGTTTCTTATCGCAAGCATATGTCAGAACATGCAGTTGTTCTTGATGAGTTTGTAATGGAAACACTTCGCAAAGAAATTAATGAACTTCGCGAAGACCGTGAGGCACAAGACAAGAATATGGCCGAATTAGAAGGCTTTGTTCTTGAGCAACTTACTAAAGAGCTCAACGAGTTTCATGAAGACAAACGCTCACTAGTTGAAGCAAAAGTCAAATTGATTAAAGAAGGCAAAGAAGCTATCGAGGGTACTAAACGTAAGTTCATTGAAAATGCGGCAACCAAAGTTGAGAGCATTCTTGAAAATACTATTAAGAATGAATTAACAAGTCTTAAAGAAGACATCCAAGTGGCAAAAGAAAACACATTTGGACGTAAGATTTTTGAAACATTTGCGGCAGAGTTTATGAGTAGCTATCTGAACGAAGGTACAGAAGTTGCAAAATTAGGCAAAGATATGGACGAACTTAAGGCACAACTTGATGAGGCAAACAAAGCCGTTGCAGAGAAAGAAGTTCAGCTAACTGAATCAGCACGTAAGGCACGTATTGATGCAGATAAAGCAGAGCGTAAAGAAATCATGTCAGAAATGATGAACCCGCTTTCAAAGCAACACAAAGAAATAATGAATGCATTATTGGAATCTACTAAGACAGAAGATTTACAAAAAGCATTCAATAAGTATCTACCTTCAGTATTGAAAGAAGATACAAAAACTAAAACAAAGAAGGTACTTAGTGAATCAGCAAAAGAAGTCACTGGGGATAAAACATCAGAAGCAAATGTTGATGACAACATTGTTAACCTTCGTAAATTAGCCGGTATAAGTTAAGGAGACCGATTATGGACGCATTATTTGAAAATTGGAATGCAACCAAAGACGCATTAACAGACGGTCTAACTGGAACAAAAAAACAAGTGATGGAATCAACACTTGAGAACACAAAGCGTTACTTAGCAGAATCTGCTACTTCTGGCGCTACTCAAGCTGGTAACGTTGCTACTTTAAACAAAGTTATCCTTCCAGTGATTCGTCGTGTTATGCCAACAGTTATTGCAAACGAAATCGTTGGTGTTCAGCCAATGACTGGACCAGTAGGCCAGATTCACACATTACGTGTGCGTTATGCAGAAACATTTGATTCAGCAACAGCTGGCGATGAAGCACTAAGCCCATTCGCAATTGCAACTGGATATTCAGGCAACGCAACAACTAACAAAGCAGACGCAACTGCATCACTAGAAGGTGAAGCAGGACGCAAAATGAGTATTCAAGTACTCAAGCAAACTGTAGAAGCAAAAACACGTAAGCTATCAGCACGTTGGACATTTGAAGCGGCACAAGACGCTCAGTCAATGCACGGCTTGGACGTAGAAGCAGAAATCATGCAAGCACTAGCTCAAGAGATTACTGCTGAAATCGACCAAGAAATCATTGGTTCACTAGGTTCACTTGCAGGTACAGCCGCTGACACATACGACCAGTCAGCAGTATCAGGTACAGCTACTTACGTAGGTGACGAGCATGCCGCTCTTGCAGTTCTTATCAACAAGAACGCAAACCTAATTGCCGCACGTACACGTCGTGGCGCAGGTAACTGGGCAATTGTTTCACCAACAATGCTAACAGTACTACAGTCAGCAACAACATCAGCGTTTGCACGTACAACAGAAGGCCCATTCGAAGCACCAACAAATACAAAATTTGTAGGTACATTGAACGGCACAATGCGTGTATATGTAAACCAGTATGCAGCCGACGACACAATCTTAGTAGGATACAAAGGTTCAACAGAAACAGACGCCGCGGCGTTCTATTGCCCATATATCCCACTAATGAGCTCAGGTACAGTACTTGATCCAGCAACATTCGAGCCAACAGTATCATTTATGACACGTTATGGCTACGTTGAGCTATCAAACCAAGCAAGTTCACTTGGTAATGCCGCTGATTACCTAAGCAAAATTGCGGTAACAACTAACCAGCTTGCATTTGCATAATAGTTAGTATTATTTTTAAAACTAGAACAGGCTCTTCGGAGCCTGTTTTTTTGTGGCAAATTAGAATAAATATATGCAACACGGAGAATAAACATGTCTACACAATTTAAACAAGGTTTAGATGTTAGTGGTAATATTCAGCTAACAGGAAAGATCACAGGACTTACAGATCCAACTGCCGCACAAGATGCCGCAACCAAAGCATATGTAGATGCTAACTCAGGAGGTGGCGGTGGAGGCACTACTACTTTAAGTAGAACAACAGTATCAGGAACAACATCAAGTATTGCTGATGAAGCAGATGAAGATATAGATCTTACAGGTACTGCAAAAGCATATTCAATATTTGATATTACAGTAGATGCGGCAGCATGGGTTAGAGTTTATTCGAGTAGTACTGCAAGAACAGCAGATGCTAGTAGATCAGAAGGAGTTGATCCAGATCCAGATGCAGGTGTGTTAGCAGAAATCATTACAACAGGAGCAACTACTGTTGCATTTACACCATCTACTATTAGTTTTAATAATGATACTGTAGTTACTGATACAATTTATTTAAATGTAACTAACAAATCAGGAAGTACATCTACTATTAGCACTACAATGACTATATTACCTTTGGAAACATAAAATGAACTATCACATATATGCTGTTACATTATATAGATTTGAAGATCTTGATGATTTTTATAATGACATGGAAACACCCGGTGGGTCTGTTACAATTCCTGACAGAAACGTTGATGTCGATTTAAAAAAATTAACTAGTAAAGTAACACACTATAAATTAACTCCTTCGGAAGCAAAACAAGTAGAAACAGATGAAAGAGTACAATCAGTAGAATGGATTGATCCTGACAGTTATCCTAAACTTTTTTCTTATGCAAGAACTTCATCTCAGAACGCAGATGATTTAAATTGGGGATTAGATGTACACAGTGATTCAAGTTTTTCAACTCTTCCTTTTACTGGAAAACATGTGGACGTTGTAATTGCCGACGATGACGGTTGGCAACCAGATCACCCTGAATTTTTAGACGATAACGGAAATAGTAGAGTAGTTGAATATAATTGGTATCAACATGCTTCTGAAGTAGGAGATATTTTTAATATTGGTAGAACTTGGGATTACACTCGAGACACAAACAACGGTTATCATAATATTCATGTAGCCGGCACTGCGGCAGGTAGATCCAATGGATGGGCAAAAGATGCTAATATATATTTTATTGGCTTAGCATTTTCTGGAAATAGTTCAACTTATAATGTTAGCAGTTCGTTAGTTTTTGATTATATTAGAGCTTTTCATAATAACAAACCAATTAACCCAGTTACTGGTAGAAAAAATCCAACTATTGTTAACAACAGTTGGGGATCGTCACAAGGATGGGGCTTATTTGGTATTAATCCCTTATCAGTAGATAAAATAACTTATCAAGGACAAGATAAAACCCCATCAGCAGGAGCAACAACGCAGACTTATTTAGGTAGGTTCGGTGCTTATTCGAAAGATTCATTAGTTTCGTCATGGCCGTCTAATTTAGATCCGAAAAATAAAACTGTAAAATTTAAAACATCATCTAGTAGTTCTGCACCTACAGTAGTTGATAGAATGGTAACCTGGCCAGCTTCTTGGGAAAAAATACCTAATCAAGTTTTAAGTTTTACATCCGACAATCCTTCTAATAGTAACAATGAAATTTATGTACAAGGAGCAGTTGATGTTAGGAATGATACATTAATTGAAGCAACTTGCGAAAATTCTCAAAGTTATATACGTCTTAAAAAAATTATTAATAATACTCTTAGTTTAGATGTGAATTTTTACGGCCCTGACATTAGTATCGACATGCGTGGGTTAACTAGAATGGGATACTTTCCGTATCCTGTTCCGTTTAGATTTATAGTTGAAAGTCATCCAGCACCAGGCGATACAATAGAATATGATGTAGGCTGGAATATATCAACTCATGAATATAATACACAAACTTTAAGTAATACAGATATAGACACATTAAGTGAGGATTGGGTTGAAATTCCCAAAGAGGAACTTATTTCTCCTAGTCCTACAAGTTATTCAGGAACTGCAACAGAAATAACACACGATCCATTACCTGGAACAGATTACCAAGATTTTGAAAATGATGGGTGGACATACCATCCACATTATGATGACCAAGCAGGACAACATATTACTGATTATGATAAATTTGTTTTACCATGGGATATTAGTTATTTAGGCGAAACATATGATACTATTTGGGCACATTATGGCAGTTATTTAACATTCGGTGAAAAAAGTGCTCATACTAAAATAGTCAATGATTATACTCCCTTATTACCAAAATTGTTTGTTGGTGCACAAGATGTTCAACTAACCGGAGGATTTGCAAGTTTATCATCTTCTAGGTACAGAGAGTATCTGTATTCCAAGTCAGAAGGAACTGCTCCTAACAGAAAATTTAGTATTGCAAACTTAATGTGGGAATCTTATTTAAGTAGGCAGTTTGGAAGAGTTTGGGGATCAAGTCCCGATTTATTATGGAAAGCCACTTTTTACGAAAACGAAGTTGATAGAATAGATATATCTATAGGAGAAAATAGTGTAGTCGAAAATGTCGGCGGATGGACTCTAGACGAAATTAAACAATATGGATTTACAGGAAGACAGTACGGATATTATTCATCATCTTTAGTGACAGATATAATGAGTGCAATAGATGATGGAATTATTTTAGTATGTGCAGCCGGTAATGACAACAATGCACAATATGATCCTACACATATAAATTATAATAATCATTTAACTCTTACTACTGGTAGTGAAGTTTATTATAATCGAGGAGGTACACCAGGTGCGGCAGGCGGAATAGACGATAATGCAATAATTACAGTAGGTGCATTAGATCATATTAAATTTAGCGGAAAAGAAACCAGGACCGATTTTTCTAATATTGGAAATTTAGTAGATGTTTTTTCAGCTGGCGAAGGAATACAAAGTGCATGGCCTGATTCAGGTAAAACAGGTACTGGTTATCCTGTTACAAAAAACGGATACAAATATGCAAAAATTAGAGGAACTAGTATGGCTTCTCCTCAAGTGTGCGGAATTCTAGCTTGCTTATTAGAGAAATATCCAGATATGAATCAAAAACAAGCTAGAGAAATATTAAATACATTTTCTATAAAAAACCAAATGTATGACCTTCCGCCTGGTACATGGGATCATGTCAGATCTCTTGAAGAAGCAAATAATAGAGTTTTGTTTTTAAAAAATACAAGAAAAAATAATAAACCTACGTATCCTCCTGTTTTTAAAGGTAGACAAAGAACAGGCGCATTATATCCACGTAATCAAATCCGTAGACGAAAAAAAGTATGAGTATATTAAATGTCCATTAATATTGATCACTCACGAGATAGTATAAGCGCAAGTAATACTGCTAATATTTTAACAATAGCCGGCACAGGTGCATTAGCTATTCCAGTAGGAAATACTAGTCAGCGTCCTCAACAAACTATTCCAGGACAATTGAGATTTAATACAACAACACAAGGTATGGAAGTATCAGACGGTAGTAATTGGTCTGATTTAACCGGTAGCGACTTAGACAAAGATACTTACATTAAATATGAAACTTCTACTGGTTCAGATGAAGATACAATTTATTTTTATAACGCTAATACATTAAGTGCAACACTAGATAGTACTGCATTTGATACCAACAAGATTACAGTAGTAGATGTTGAAGTAAGCAATACATTAGATGTTACTGTGACAGCTACATTAGCAAGTGCAAGTGTAACAGACTTAACAGATACTCGTATTGTATATGCTGGTGCAAGCGGTGAACTACAAGATAGTGCAAACTTAACATTTGATGGAACTACATTATCTAGTACATTTGCAGGAGACTTAACTGGAGATGTAACAGGAAACTTAACAGGTGATGTAACCGGTAATGTAACAGGCGATGTTACTGGAAATATATTTCTCAATGATAGTCACAAGATTAAGTTAGGTGACGGACCTGACTTAGAAATCTATCACAATGGCACTGACAGTTTTATAGATGATGTAGGTGCAGGAAGTATATTCATACGTTCGGGTACAATATATCTTCAAAACGCCGCTGGTACTAAAACAAGTATTCAAACTAATGCTGGTGCAGGACAAACTTTATACTTTAACAATAGTCCAAAATTTGAAACAACAACCAATGGTGTTACTATTACCGGTTCTATTACAGGTGACTTAATAGGTGATATAACTGCTGGAACAATAACCGACGGTACTCTTACTATTAGTTCTGGAAGTATTACTGGTGCGACTGCTATCACTGCAAGCAATACAATTACTGCAAACACATTTACTGATAGTGTATTATCTATTACAAATGGTAATATAACTAGTGCAACAACTGTTACATCAGACACTATAACAGGTACGACTATAACAGATGGCACACTATCTATTGCCAATGGCATAATAACTGATGCTGTAGACGCTACATTTAGTGGTGACATATCAGTTGGTGGCGATGTTACTATATCTGGAGACTTAACTGTACAAGGAACAACAACTACGGTAAACAGTACAACAACTAGCATTGTTGATCCAATTATGTTTATTGGCGGTAATGCAGACGGCACTCCTCTTACTGTTGATGATAACAAGGATAGAGGTGTTGCATTTGAATATCATAATGGTACTAGTGCTAAAACAGGATTTTTCGGTTGGGATGATAGTGCAGAAAAGTTTACAATGATCGCAGATGCTACAATTACTAGTGATGTTGCTAGTGGTAGTGTTGGTAACTTTATTTTAAATGACTTAGATTCATCTACAATAAATGTTGAAACAATAAATGTATCTACTGAAGCTTATATTATAGATCCAAATAATGTTGATCCTGATAAACGTATAGCAACTGCAATTGTAACAAGTTCGACTGTTCCTACTAGCGGTGTAAAAGAAGGAGATTTATGGGTTGACAGTGACAGTTTAAATCTATATATGTATAGTAATAGTGTATGGGTTCCTCTTTCTCCAGGTATTGCGAGTAGTGTGAATACTAATGTACTCGGACTTACTGATCTTAGTGTTACAGTAAATTCTGTAGGTACAGCAAATTTAACATATGATAACACAACTGGTATATTCAGTTTTACGCCTCCAGATTTAAGTTCCTATGCAACACAAGCCGGATTAACAACATTAACTAACAGTTTTAACACACATGTTGCAAGTTTGTCTGCCGTTGCACTTAGTGGTGATTACGGAGACTTATTAAACAAACCTACATTATCAACAGTTGCAAATACAGGCGACTACGGAGATTTGTTAAACGCTCCAAGTGTTCCTGTTAACCTAGCTGATTTATCAAATATAGATAATTCTAATCCTGGTAACGGACAAGTTTTAAAATATAATGGAACTACAGGTAAATGGCAACCTGCTACAGATAATACAAGTACTGCAACTGGCGGAGTACTAGGATTTGGAGACTTAACAGTTAGTGTACAAGCACCAGATACTGTAAATCATCCAAACGGCACTTTAACATATTCAGGAACTGGAATTACAAAAGGTCAATTTAGTTTTGTACCTGTTAATACATCTTTGTTTGCTAAAAAACAAAATGCAGATGGAGTAACGATAGAATTTGGTGATGCTCAAGATACTAAAATATCCTATATCAGATCTTCTAATGTATTAGATATTGAACTTGAACAGAATGCTACAGGAATACAAGTAACTGATAATGGAACTCCTGTTTTCGAACTTTCTAAAACTGGTAACTTAGAAGTAACAGGTGATTTTATAGGAACAGGTAGTATCGCAAGTGTTACAACTACTGTTCCTAGTAGTAACACAGATACAGGAACAAAAGGTCAAATAGCATATGATGCATCTTATGTTTACATATGTGTTGCTACTAACACTTGGATACGTTCTGCAATTGATAATAGTTTTTAAAAACTATCTAACCAATTTAATTCATCACGATTTGCATTTTCCAAAATAGTAGTAATTTTATCAACCATATCTGGTTTTTCTAATACAACACGTGCTCCACGATGTAAAGGTTTTGGCCATCCGTTTATTTGTACCCACGCATAGCCTGCGCTTTCTCCATTTGTTATAGGCACAAATTCTTCATAAACAGTTATAACAAATGTGTGATATGTAAAGTTTTTATCGTTACTTAAAAATGTATGTATAGGATAAACTTTTTCTACACTAGGAAGTTTTCCTAATTCTTCTTCACATTCACGTAATAATGTTTCTATAGGACGTTCAGAGTTTTCACTTTTACCACCCCAAAAACTCCAAGTTAATGGATGTGATACTTTTTTGCTACGTTGTTGTAGCATTATGCGTCCTGTGTTGAGTGCTAAAAAACAACAACCACTTGCTGATATCATAGATAGATTCGCCAGTAACCCGGGTTGTACAGTCCTTCAAATGCATTAACCCAAGATGTTCCGTTCCATTTTAATTTGTCTTTTGTTACTAAGTTAGAAGTAAATTGTTCTGTTGTAACTGTACTACTATCAAATACAATATTCCATTGTGTTGTAGAACTATCATATTCGATAATATCATTTTTACTTGCATTACTTCCACTCCAACCAGATCCTGCTGGAATGTTTTCTGTTAACAAATATCTGTCGCCGTTAGAGGCTGCGGTAAGTGTACCGTCTCCTGGGTAATTTAATTGTGGATCTATAATTGCATCCACTGCGGTTTGTGTGTCTGCTGGTAGTGTATTTGTATCTAATACAACTTTAAGTATATTTTTATTAGCAGTTGCATAAACTGTGCCGATAATATCTTTACTTGTATCACCTGGATCCGCTGTCTGCTTCAAACGTATTTGACTAACACCGTCACGTATTTCTCCGTATGATAGTAATTCTTTTTGCCATTCTAATAGACCACCTGTGTCATCTGTGCTACTTGTATTTCTGTGTCTGAGACTAGCAGTAGCATCTCCGTTTGCATCAACTTCAAATTTCATTTTAAAATTATCAAGTGTAACAACTGCAAAACTTCTAAAAATAGGAGTATAAGTTCCACCTGCACGTAAACTATCTAAGTCTTGATCTGTAACTTCGTCAATGTTATCAATAATAGTATGAATAACTGTGTTACGCATAACTTTAGCTGGTGGATTAATTAATACTGGCATTTCAAATGTTAAACTACTAATATCAATAATATCGTCAACACCTCCAGGTATACTACGTATACTCCAAGCACTACTAATTAATTCAACATAACTCAAACTACTCCAGTCTAATGGATTATTAGTTGTGTGAATATTAAGTGTTGGATTGAATAATACAAGTATTTGTTCTAACAGTTGCAATTTTTGTTCAGTATTACTTGTCCAAATATCACACTGCATTGTAAGTATATATGGAACAGGCTGATGTCTTTTAATAGTATAAACATTACCTATTTCGTTTTCATAATTACTTGTTTCTTCGTTATACTTTTTTTCGTATACTGGCACATTTTCTTCAAACTGTGGATAAGTTCTATTCTGTGGAGCAAGTTCTAAACCTGTAACATAGCAACTAACAAACGGAACACTATTTAAAACATTCTCACTGTTTTCTTTTACAATATGTGCCGCCATACGATTAACATCACCATAGCGGACTGGTACAGTCTGATGTATTGTGTTACCATCTTCATCTGTACTCATAGCAATTTGAAATCCAGCAAAGATTCTTATAAACTGTTGAATGTATCTGCGTAATTGCTTATCGTAAAAATAAGGAACAGCGGTAATTTTTGTATTGCCTTTGGCCATTATATAGTCCTATCTGTATGTATTTATTTGTTATGCTCCCGCACCTGATAATCCTGCACCGCCTTCACTGTTTGTACCTGATACTAAACTACCAAAACTAGAAGCTGTGCCAGGCGTATCATAACTTACATATTGTAAAGCAGTACTACCATTACCTCCAGATCCTGAATAGCCTCCTCCAAATACTGCTCTTGTTTCATTAGAACATGCAGATACTCCATATAAATTAGAAGATAAATCTCCGAAGTCAGTTGCATCAGTATCTGATGCAATTGTTAAATAATCTATAGTGCTTACTGCACTATAATCTTTACCACCTGCGAATAGTGCTCTTGTTCCATTGCTTGTTCCTGTTAGTTTTCTTCTAGCTTCTGTTAAGTCTCCTAGTTGTGAAGAACTTCCGGTAGTTTGAATAGTAAATTTTTCTGTTTGTATTCGTCTAGTATAAGAACTATAGTAACCTCCTGCTTTAATACCATATGTTGCATCTGCCGCACCAGCACTTTGAGCAATAGAAAGTGCAAGGTCTCCAAAATCAGCTCCTTGAAGTTCTGCAATATCTAATGAAATATAATGCATAACAGTAGAAACATTATTAAAAGACTCAGCGCCTCCAAAAATTACACCTCTATTACCATCAGAGACGCCAGCACTAAATGCAGTTGCACCTAATAAATTAGTCCATTGATATGCATTACTTGTTATAGATGTTGTAACCCAGTTTACTGTACTAGTACCTCCTCCAGTTTCCTCAGTTGTAGAGCCTCCGCCGAAGTAGCCACGTGTTCCATTGGATATACCTGCTCGATATCCTCCTTGTGATACTGTTCCAAAATCAGAAGCATCACCTGTGGTTGTTATATCAAAGTATTGTATTTTATTTTTATAAGTACTGCTTGATGCTCCTCCTATTAATCCACGATCTCCAATAGCTTTGTATGTGTATCCACCTGTTGGAGTTGGATATACTGAATCATAAATGTACAAAGCACCAGTGTTTATTACTAGAGAACCACTAGGTGCAGAATCTTCATTCATTGCACCTATTGCTGAATTACCATTATCTAATATAGATACTGGAGATCCAAAATAGTCGTTGGTACTATTACCATATGTATTTGGATTAGATATTGTTGTCATATATGAGCCACTGTTAATATTATAGATATAAGCGGCACCACTATTAGTGCCGTCTAAGTCTCTTGCGCCTACGATTAAGAAGTTATCAGACCCATGAACAGCAAGTCCAAAATAGTCGTTCTGTCCACCATATGCAGGATTATTTTTTGAATATATATGCGATGCATCAGTAAGATTAAATACGTCAACTCTACCAGAATTGGTATTTGTTCCACTATCGTCAACACTCGTTGCACCTCTTGCACTAACAACTATATGTTTATTTGTTAATGCAACGTGGTATCCAAATTGGTCATTTGCATGAAATGACGCTCCAGAAGCTCCGGGGTTGTCAATAGTATGTACAAGTGCGCCTGTATCTAATCTATAAAGATATGCTTTACCGCCTTCGTTCTCTTGTGAATTATCAAACGATTCATATGGTGCTCCAACAAGAGCAAAATTTTCATTTAAGGCAACTGAATAACCAAACCAGTCTGTTGTTCCGGGTTCACTGTCTGGATTATTAAGAGTATATGCAAGTGATCCGTCACTCATATCAAATATATATGCCGCTCCTGCACTTGTTCCATATGTTCCAGAATCTTCTTGATAAGTACCTACTACAGCATAATCATCTGTCAGAGCAACAGCCGTGCCGAATCCATCGTTTGCTTGAGATCCGTATGTATTCGGATTGTTTAGCGTATATTTTAATGAACCGTCACTTAAATTAAACACATACGCTTTACCACTACCTGATCCACTTCCTGTATCTTCATAAGGAGCACTTGCAATTACATAGTTTTCAGATATACTAACACCAAAACCAAAGTAGTCGTCTTGAGATGTTCCATAGGTATTTGGATTTGTAATTGTTCTTTCTAATGCACCGGTACTGTTATTGTATATGTAAACTTCTCCCGATGAAGTATTTGAACCATCATCTTTCTTGTGTGAAGAAACAACAGTACTTGTAGAATTCATTCCTTTAGATGTTTTACCTGAACTTAAAGTATCAGAATAGGCTAGTCCGGGTGTTTGAATAGAATGACCTAAAGTAATCCATGCAACTTCTCCGATAGAAATTAATGCAGATGATGCAAGTGGAGAAAATTCGCTATAAACATTTTGGTTTCTGGAAATTCTAAGATTAAATCTTTCGTTTTCTCCAGATTCGTCAAGTATATCGTTTAGTACATTTACTGTAACAGTTGCTTGGCTATTTGAAAAAGTCGCTGTACCACTACGTGTTGCAGAATCAAAATCATCTATTTCAGTAAAAGAATATGGGTCAACTTCCCAATAAACTGTCGAACCATCTGGTATACCTGTTGATGTAATTGTAAACACAACAGAATCACCTTCGTTTACTGTATTTCCTGATGTATTATTACTAATTGTATATGTGTTAAGAACTTTAGCTCCACTATAATTATAATTCAGATTAGATACATCCCATCGGTATAGTGGATTAGTATCTAGTCCACCATCTGATGAATAAATGTCTACGATATAGAAGTTATCATTTGCAAATGCAGTTGGAAATGTTCCTCGAGAAGATGTTCCTAATACTTGTCCGCTATCATTAGTATAAGAGTCACTAATATCTTGTTCCCATGCATCTTTAGAAAGTGTACTAATATCCCATGCTGTACCTAAAGTCCATGATGTTATTCCTACTACGAAACCAGAAGCACTAAATACACCATATAATTTTGTACCATCATCATTGAATTCTACTCTGGTTGGTACAAACTGTGTTCCGCCTGATACTTGATTAGTAGTACTTGTTGCTTCGAAGTTATGCCACGACCGTGTTCCTGCTGTTGACAGATCATAAGGAGTACTCAATGGATATTCTAGCATTTGTACATCTTGATTCCAATTTGGATATCCTGTTAAAACAAATAGTTTTGACCCGTCATTATTAAACCAAAAACTTATAGGAAAATGATCACTTGATCCCATACCGGCAGCTTCTTCAGCAGTAGTAGAGCTAGTAAGAGTAAATGTTTGTGTAGGATTCCATGAAGTGACTGTAGTTATATCCCAAGCACTTGATAATGAAAATTTATAAATTGATCTATACCAAAATTGTTGTCCGGTTGCGGTATTGCTAAACATTACATAAAGTGTCATTCCGTCATCACTTATCCAATGATCCTTAGATACTTTGTCTAACATTGGATAACCAGATAAATTTTCTAATTCATTTATACTACTAGCAGTACTGCTAGTTGATATATCGTACGCTGTACTTAATGTTGAAATTCTTAAATCTCGGTGTAGATTGTTACTTCCGTCACGGTAATTACCACTATACATAACTTTAGTTCCATTATCTAAAATTGTAATATTTCCGCTATAGTAGTCATATTCAGCATTTGCATCTGATGTGTCAATATATGCTCGTCCGAGCATTGTTGCTTCTGTTTCTAGAGCATTTATAGTGCCAATAACAGATGAATCAAAATAAGTAAAAGCTCTACCATTTTGATTTGTATTACCGTGTATTATTAAATAATCATCAGCTACTGTGAGACTATAAGGATAATCTATATCATAGTCTGTTGTAATATATGTATCGGTGATTGATGAAGTAGTTAAATCGTATGGAGTTGATAATTCTAATTTCCAAATTTTATCGTCTGTAACTTGAGATTGTACAATGAACGCAATAGTTCCTGTTTTATTAAAGTCTATTCCCCAAAGTCTATCGTTTGTGCCAACTATTGATGTAGAACTATGTGTTATTTTAGTAGACCCAGATAAAGAATATGGAGTAGAAGCTGTTACTTCTAATATACCGCTACCGTCAATGGATGCAAACATTTTAGTTCCGTCATTATTCCATGTAAGATTTTTTATATAATTAATAGAAGTAATATAAGTATTTGGTGTTGTAGACATAGTTGATATATCGTACGGTGTTGATACGTTAAATTCAACAATTCTAGGACGATCTGTAGTTCCACTTTGCATTTCTGCACCTACATAAATTTTTGTTCCATCGTTATTCCAATTTGTATGAAAAGTATCTGATAAATTAGGATAAGCGGCAAGTTTTTTTGTAGTGTAAGTAGAAGTTGCAAGATCATACGGAGTACTTAAACTGTATTCTGAAATTGAAAAAGAAGTTGAACCAGAAATTTCCATATCAACCAAATAGGCTTTTGATCCATCGTTATTAAATGAAACACCGTGTGCAAAATATCCAGACATACTATGTATGTTTGGAGATTCGGGAACAACTTGATATGCACTTCCAGCACTCGCATCATCTGATTTTACTGCATGTGTAAAAATACTTCCGTTTAAAACGCTAAGAATTGGCATATTGTTTTTTCCTTATGAGTACGATGCTAAATGTCCGATTACAGTATAAGTACCGCCACTGTTCATAATTGAAAATGTTACAGTATCAGTTCCACTTGCTGTACCAGTTGGAGCAGATCCTCCTTGCCATTTAATAGTCTGTGACGATCCTCCTATTTCAACTGCATTTGGAATATATGCAGTTGCACCTTGGTCTAAAATAAGTGTCACAGCATTAACTTGGTTTGTGCTTATTGACATATTTGTAAAGTTTGCAGTAAAGTCTGCGGCAATACTACTGTGTCTAAAAATATGACTGCTACTAGTATCATGCTCAACTGTACCTGTTGCTCCACTTAGTGGGGTAATTTTTTCAATTACGCCTGAGATTGTCATTGGATTAGTAAATGTTTTTTCTAATTCTTGCCAAACTGGAGCACCCATTACATTTAATGTACCACTTGTATTATTAGATCTAAATCCACTTGTAAACGTTAATGACTTAACTCGTTGGTTTGCCCATTCAGTTCCGGAATTATTATAACTTGTACCACCTGCGGTAATTACTGTATCATCTTCTAATACAAAACTTTCAATACTAACACCGTCAAAACTTGGATGACTATAAGATACTAACCACAACGGAGTTGTAAATGTAATAGTAGGAGTAACAGTACCATATGGAAAACTAATAGTACCGTTACTAACACTTACAGAACCAAATCCTTGCCCACCTGTAATACTTGCAACTTGTGTATTTTGAAGTCCCGCTTCAGCACCTGCAACTGTTTTACTCCAGTTAGCAGTGTTTGGATTAAACCAAAGTTCATTTAATGATTCTGTACTTGGTGTACTTGTTTCTATTTGTACTTGAGAATATGTAGTACTAAATGCTCCACTACCACCTCCGCTAGATACTGTGCTTGGCTTCCATAGTGAAGTAGCATTATCCCAAACAAGTGCTTGTCCGTCTGTAGGTGCTGATGTAGTTGTATCAACGTCAGATAAATTATCTATAGCAATGCTAGGTAAATCAGCTAAAGTAAGTGATGGTGCAGGAGCATCACCAAATGATAAATTTCCACTTCCATCTGTTTGTAACACTTGTCCGTTTGTTCCATCAACACTTGGGTATGTTAGTGTTGCTATTTCAATTGGATCATGTGATACACCATTCCAACTACTACCGTTCCAAGTCCATACAGTGCTTCCTACTGTATGTGTATCATTAACATTTGGGTTGCTTGGAAAATTAATTGCCATTATCCTCTTCTCCTAATCTTTCGTCTTGGATATATAGTACCAGAACTTGGTCTACCTGCCAATCCGTATGTATTATTTGCTATATTGCCTTTTGTATTTCTATGGTTCTTCCACAGTGCTATTCTATCAATATCTGAACCGTCTATGCTTACTCTTGTAGATACATCTACATCTATTGCGTCTGCTGTGTCTGCCATCAATCCTGTGACAGCATTGTTTTGTAAATATGTTCTTGCTTGGTCATTTGTTAGTGTAGGATATACTTCTGCTAAACAAGCCAACATACCTGCTATAAAAGGTGAAGCGTAACTTGTTCCGTTTTGCATACCCATTGTATCCCATTTCGGAGTATTGTTTTCCTGTCCGTAATAAGGATTACCATAAGTAATATCGTCTTTCATCATAGCACCCATTACAGTCTCTCCTGCGGCATATACATCTATGCCCGGACCCCAGTTACTGAAGTCTGCTTTACCTTGGTCTATACGGTTGCTTAATGCTCCTACGTTTATTGCTCCGTTGAATGAGAACTTGTCGCCACGCATGTAATAATCTCTAAATGGATAGTAGCCATTGAAGAAATAGTCTTTGTTTGCATAAGCGGCACCATCAACTAAGTAGTTGTCCCAGTTAGCGCCACCTGATACATCAGTGTATCTGTTGTTGTTGCCAGCCGAAGTAACCACAATAATGCCTTCTGATATAGCATCTACTAAATCACTGTTAGGTGAAGGACTGTTTACTGAGAAGTTAGTGTTACTGGTAAATGAAGTCCACGATTTACCAGCGTTCTTGTACACCCCACGTTCCAACAGTTCAGTATCATCTAGGAATGTACTGCCGTCGCCTTTGTCTAATGTTACACCTTGGAAGTGTGCTAAACTCGCACCTGAATAGTAGTTGATTGTTCCCAAACTTGCATTTACAATGGTAGGATTCTTTCTACCTGTTTCTGGGTTGATTGATTTGTTTGCGTGAAATTCTCTTATGTAAGCAAAAGTTCTGTCAGTGGTACCACCACCTGATTTGCTTTGCTCGTAAGTCCCATCAAACATATATACATTAGCATCTTTAGCAAGTCCAAATCTTTCACCTGCCGCATATGCCGCCACTGCCGTTGGATGGTTATGTTCTTGATTATAGTTGTCACGAGCATCTGCGTTGCTGTATGTGTAGTTTGTGCCACCTGAGATTGTGTTGTAGTGTTGTCCCCAATTGTAGTCTATTAATCTGCTTGAATATTCTGCGTGGTCACTACATGTGTTGTTTTCTACAATAATGATATCTACATTCTTGCCACTTGCTGAATATGTTACACTAGTATCAACACGTTTATCAGCTGAACTTGCGGCATCGTTACCCCAACCTGATCTGTTAGTGCTTTCAATGTGTCTTAACATTCCCCAAGAGAAGTGATCATTATTGGTATATGTGACTCTAGTGTCACCATTAGCGTTTGTAAATGTTGATCCAGTTGGACTTGAGTTTTTAGTAAATCTACCGTTGTATGTAGCATCTTGTACTAAGTTCTGTTTGTCTAACACACTCTGTGGAACAACCACTTCTACTCTGTCATCATAACTTACATTTCGTGCTTCTTCAAGCGTGAGCATATAACCTGTAGTTCTTGAAGTTGGACGTCTATCTTCACAATCTACTTTTCTAAATGGAATAGTTATAGCACCACCAGGTGTTTCCATATCATCATAAAAAGAGTCAATGTCCACACCACGTTTAAGTGTAACTTGAAACAGTTCCATATTACGCCTCCAGTTGTAGTACATGTAGTGTTGCTGTCACTACTCCTGTACTTCCTGTTTTGTTCGTAATTCTAGTAGCAATATTAGCAGTTACTGGATTGTCATCGTTAAAACCATATGCACCTGGACTAATTAAAATTGTTTGTGCGCTCGATGTAATTACTTCTGCAATTACACCTGCATCGGCTGCTGGATCTGTACCTTCTGATCTACCAGCATCTGCTGTTCTAGCCGCATTACTTGCATATACTCTAACCCATGCCGCACCATCTGTTTCGATTTTCATTAGCATATAGCCTTTAAAACCTGTAACATCGACATCTTCGCTTGCACCATCTGCAATACTTGAAGTTGTAGCCACAACAGTTGTTCTACTTTCTAAAGTTCCACCACCGCCTGATACAGTTGTAAAACTAAAATTTCCTGAACCATCTGTAGTAAGAACTTGTCCGTTTGTGCCATCACTAATACTTAAATCAGTTAAATCTGTAGGTACATCTGAATTATTTGCTAATTCAATCCAATTACCGCCGTGAGCAAAATAACCTTTGCCTGTTGCATGTACATGTGCAAACATACCATGATAAGTTGAAGCACTTGGTAAGTCTGCAAGTTGCGAATACACATTACCAAACAACACTTTGTTACCGTTCATGTCTAAGTCTGAATTTGTATCAACTGTTCCTGCCGGTCCTTGTGGACCCGTTGCACC
>Ga0163109_10000594_pt1 | contig 28854 bp, 25 predicted proteins | sample CRUFie1St13metaG_FD_108704 | JGI IMG/M metagenome (GOLD analysis project Ga0163109, IMG submission 108704) | Marine microbial communities from the Costa Rica Dome - CRUD Field 142mm St13 metaG | ecosystem: Environmental > Aquatic > Marine > Oceanic > Photic zone | place: Costa Rica: the Eastern...
AAATTTTGCATAAGATATAGAAGTCAATACAGGCAACTCTGTTGAAGTAACTTCATATAAATTGCTCTGCATTTCTGCCCAGGTGTAGTTTCTAGGATCTTTGAAGTGTATATTATATCCTCTGAATCCCCATCGAAATACTTCTAAACATTCTATTAATGGGTGCTGATCATACTTGAGATCTCTTGTCTTTGCCTTATATAAAAACGTATAATATTTTCCCTGATCGGGCACAGGTGTTACTGTATATTGCAACGCATTCATGATCAACATCATGCGATCTTCTACGTCTTGTTCTGCATTGATTTTATCTTTAATCGGACTAATCCTATCATTACTTACAATAGGATCATCACCTTTTCCAATTAGATCTGCAAGGTCTTGTTCTGATTTTCTTTGCTTTAGAGTTTTTCTTGGCATTACTTGATACCTAGATCTTTTTCTGTCATGATCTTGAATTCATAGTTTCTATCATCACAGAACTCCTGTGCCGCTTTCCACTTTGCTTGATTAACTGCCCAGGTCTTGACTTTATATGCCCACTGTTTCGTCCTTCTTTTAGGATTCTGTTCAGGCATTTCCACTTCTCTTTGTGGTTTTATTTCAATCACCATTGATCTTTTTTTACCAAACTTATCAGTATATCGAACAAGGAAGTCTGGATAGTATCGATGGACTTTATTATCAACAGGAGAGATGTATGGAATACAGAACTCCTCGGACTGCCATTGATTTACATTCTCATTGAGATCACAATATCTCATAAACTTTCGTTCCCAGAGTGAACGATAAACTATATTTGCTGGGTCACCTTTATATTTTCTGGGATTCTCTGGTCGATATTTTCCCTTATAACTCATATACATAGTATAGATCCTTAAAAAATATTTATAGTGGCGGAAAATCTGTACAGATATAGGGTTGACCCTCTTAACATTAAGATGACGGAGGGCAAATCGTCTGCAGCTCAGGGTAACATCGGCGGTGTTATGGATTACCTGGGCGAGATTGCCATGTCCAGTCAATTCAAACTAAATTTATTTTTGAGTGGTACTGGAACGAGTGAAAATGATGATTTGAACAAATGGTTAAGACAGTGTGGAATATTTGGAGATAATGCTAACGATCAACAACTGAAGTATGATCTACTGTGTCATCAAGCTCAGTTGCCAGGAACTCAGTTTGATCTAGCAACAGAAAAAGGTGGATTTCAGGGAGTTACTGAGACATTCGCAAGAGCCAGACAGTTCACCCAATTTGCAGTTTCATTTTATGTTGATAGTCAGTATAATGTTATTAGATTATTTGAAGAGTGGATGAATTTTATCAATCCACTTCACGTAACTGGTGGACCAGGTGTGAAGCCTGATTCGGGAAAAATTATTGAGGGTAGTCCTGCAGGAAGTTTGTTTAGACAAGAAGCTCAAGAAGGGACAGCCTTTTTTAGGATGAGATATCCAGAAGCTTATAAGAAAAATATCACTATTACTAAGTTTGAAAGAAATGCTGGATTTCATTTGGGTAAGAATAGTATATACCCATATGAACAACAAAGTAGACAACTGACTTATCAATTTATTAATGCATTCCCCATTCAAATTGCTGCAGTTAATTTAAACTATGGTGGAAGTGAAATTGCAAAAGTCGATGTTGTCTTTAATTATGATCGATATACTACTATGAAACATGATCCTGGTAGACAAGTTTCAGTACCACAGAACTTGACCATAGAAAGTCTAACACAACTCCAGGGACTACCAGGATTCGCTATTGGAGATTTCTTAGACCAAGATGGTAACCCTCTGGGCGGATCCCAAAATATTGGATAAATAAAATTACTGAGTTGAAATTCTATGCCATTACCTAAGATTGCTGCGCCAACTTATGAGTTGACCCTACCCTCTACAGGACAAAAAGTTAAGTATAGACCTTTTCTGGTCAAAGAAGAAAAAGTCTTGATTCTCGCTCTAGAAAGTCAAGACGTGAAACAAATTACCATGGCAATCAAACAAGTATTGTCTGAGTGTATTCAAACTAGAGGTATCAAAGTAGAAGAACTTCCTTCATTTGATATTGAATATCTATTCTTGAATGTTCGTGGTAAATCAGTCGGAGAAGCAATCGAATTGATTGTTACCTGTCAAGATGATGGTGAGACCGAAGTACCTGTCAAAATTTATGTTGACCAAGTAGATATTCAGTTTGAAGAAGATCATTCACCAGAAATTAAGTTGGATGATTCTATTGTATTGAAAATGAAATATCCATCATTGGACCAATTCATTAAAAACAATTTTGACTTTAATGAACAAGAATCGATCAGTACTATTGAAAAATCATTTGAAATTATTGCGGAGTGCATCGATACTATCTTCACTGAAGAAGAAGCTTGGGCTGCAAAAGATTGCACCAAGAAAGAACTATTAGAGTTTATTGAAAGAATGAATTCTTCACAGTTTAAGATGGTTGAAAAGTTTTTTGAAACCATGCCAAAATTGAGTCATACATTTACAGTGAAGAATCCTAAGACCAAGAAAGAAAATACTGTAACGTTGGAGGGGCTGACGAGTTTTTTCGGTTGATAATGTCTCATATCAATCTTGAGGCATACTTTAAGATTAACTTCGCTTTGATGCAGTTCCATAAATACAGCTTGACTGAGATCGAAAATATGATGCCTTGGGAAAGAGACATTTATCTTGCCCTATTGAGAGCTCACATTGAAGAAGAAAACCTAAAGGCACAACAAGCTAATGGCGGTTAGTAACTTACCAAATCTAAGTGTAGCAGCTCCTAGTTCTACTGGGAAAATATCTCCACAGAGTATATCTGGAGGTCAGACCTTAGGTTCTGGTGTAGTTGAAAGTGCCGCTAACAATATTACAGGATTTAAGAGAGCAGGAACATCTGCCGTATCACCAAAAGTTCCCAATATTGCAGCTCTTCTTCAAAGTATTTCTTCTAATATTATCAGTAACGTAGAGAATATAACGAGTGGTGTTAAGAATGTAATTCAGGGCGGAATTACTAACGTAACAAATGTATTTGGTAGAAAAGAAGCTGAGGAAGATCCGAATAAAATAATGTCGGAGTTCTTAGGACTCTACCAAAAGGCATTAGATTATATTAAATTCTTTGCAGATCCTAAACAGATCCAAGGATTTGATAAAGCGATTCAATTATATCAAGATAGTTTAAAATCTACAGGAGATACTGTAGTTACTATCAGGAAGTTCATCAAAAAGATGATCAAAGACTTCCTAAAATTAAAAAATGAACTTGCCAATATGGGAGGTGGTGGTGGTTTTAGATTACCACGATTGCCCTTACCAGGAAGACAACCACGTCAACCCAGAGGACCCGCACGCCGACCTAGAACTAGGATGCCTAGAGGTAGAGGTGGTAAATTAGGTCTGGGATTATTGGGTCTAGGATTACTTGGTGGTGGCGCAATGGCTGCTAATAGGTTTATTGGTGGAAATGAGGAAAAACAACAAACGTCAGAAGGAATAAGTGGAGAACTCATTACAAAATTTGATGGTGTATTAGAAAAATTTGATCAAGTTATTGCTACTTTGGAGAGTTTAACCGCATCAGCTGCAGGTGGTGGTGATGGTAAACCTAAAAAAGTTGAAGGTGGTGGTCCTAGAGGTGATGATCTTCCTCCTACGACTTCCGACTTTGATGCATCAAAAATAAAAGATGCATTTAACACAGGATTGATAACAGGTCCTGCAGGTAAGATAGGTCGTGGTACTGAATATCATATTGACTCTCAGTTTAGTAGTGATCTTCCTATGGAGGATATAGTTAAAATGGTGGATAAAATGGCACTGGCATATAATGCTATGGGTCGTGAAATGGAATTCTCTAACAACGTAATGTCAGATAAAATTTATGATCCTAACGCTAGTTTAGAAGAAAAAAGTGAGTTTTTAATGGACGCATTTAAAGCACATAATCTTCCCAGAGGACGAAAACTCGATGGAAAACATGGATTCTATCAAATGGATTATTTTGTTCCTGAGATAGGCAAAGGAAGAAGACATGAGAGTGCGGAAAGAGCTCCATTACTCTTGCCATTTTTAGAGGACGGTAGTGTACGATATGAGAGGTCTGGTAGTTATGGTGCATCTGCTGATTTGATTGATTCCGAAGGAAAAGTTCGAGCGAGGGTTGGACATGGTGATGTTCGAGGTGCTAAATCTGGAACTATTGACCTTTCTACAGTAAGACCATTCAGTCAACAAGTTCAACCAGTTGAAGAAGTAAAACCAGATCCCAAAGCACAAGAAGTAAGTCCTACTGGTCCACAATCAACAAGTTCTATCCAACAAGTACCTGGATCAAATAGTATTGCGGTCATACCCGCTTCTGGTAGTTCTCAACAACAAACGCAGCAGACACAACCACCACCTGCACTTGTAGCATCATCAGTACAAAATATTAATTTTAATTTGACAGCTGAAAATCCTGATAATTTCTTGCCACTTTCGGCTAAACAAATGCTTAATATCGTAGGATAATGTCAGTAAATAATCTAACTCCAAAGGTAAGAACTAAAGCTAAAAAGGTATTGAATCTTGCGGTCAAATCCAAGAGATCGATGAAACTCAATGAGTTGAACTTTGTTCGCACTTCAAGGTTCATTGAAAAAGAATCTAAGAGAATAAGCCAACCTAAAATTGATAAAAGAAAATTAAAGAAACTTTTAAACACTGACTTTGCTTCTATAGCGAGTGCAAACCTCCCTGGTAAAGGTGGTGGAGGTCTTTTAGGATTATTAGGGGATGTTCTTGGTGGTTTTGGAGGTGGTGGGGGTAGAAGAGGTGGCCGTCGTGGTGGACCACCATCCAGAAGAGCACAACAAAGATATAGAAGAAGATTTGGAAATAGAGCTGGAAATAGAAGATTTGGTAGAATGCCTCAATTTGGTAGAGGTGGAGGTGTACGTATTCCCAGAGCAGGTGGAGTACTCGGTGTTGCAATGGCAGGACTTGAGTATGGGGGAAGAGTATCTGAAGGACAAACACAAACACAGGCAATAACAGGAACTGCTGCATCCACTGCGGGTGGTATTGCTGGTGCATATGCAGGCGCAAAAGGTGGTGCTCTATTAGGTGCTGGAATTGGTGCCTTGTTTGGCGGTGTGGGTGCTGTTCCTGGTGCTGCTATTGGTGGATTTCTTGGTGGAATTGCTGGTGGATTCGGTGGATCCATGATAGGTGGTGATATTTCGGATAGACTTACTGGTGTTGTTGGTAAAGATAAGGATAGCGAAGAAGCGGAAAAAGAACTAGAGAAGAAATCTAAGATCAATCCACTTGGAATGACTTTAGATAAGTTTGATCAAGTAGTTGACAGATTTGCTAAAGCTATAGTAAATCTAGATCTTGGTGGAAGAATTGAAGAGAGTGAAGATGAACCACCTAAAAGAGAAGACTTCCCAAATACAAGATCTGGAGCAAAGGCATATAATGAAGCGAGGCAGAGATATAGAGAAAGACAGGAAGAACGAAAAGCAGAAATACAAGAAGCACTAGACTTTGAAGAGAATCAGTTTAAAAAGAGACAACAAGAGCGTGCAAGAGTAAAAACCAGAGAACAGGCAGACAAAGCCGGATTTGGAATACTTGAGGGAATCCTAGGTGAAGGGATATATGATTCCCTGATGAAGCAAGTATTTTTTGATATTCAACCTGAATCAAAAGAACCAGATGCTACTACAAAATTTCTTACCAATTTAGGTATTTCCCCAGAAGCGCAGGATATATCGGCAATGTTAATCGAAACCGTACTGAGTGCGGCTTTGATGGCTAGGGGTAGAGGAGTTATGAAACCTCCTGCAGTTAGAACACGCCCTTTAACAAAACCAACAGCACTACAAGGTCCAGAACTTCCTCCAGTACAAAGACAAGCCGTCTCAAAACCTAGAGTAGTACGAAGTGCGGATACACTTCCGAGACCAGAGGTTCAACCAACAGAACCTATGGTGCGACAACCAGCTCAGTCAGTACAAGATGTATTAGGTCGAGCAAGAAGAACTCGTGTAAGAAATACTAATTCAAGACTTAATGAAATAGATAATCGATCTCAAGCAGAACTAGATGCTGCAAGAGACATGATTGAAGGAGGCCTTAGAAAACCTACAGTAAAACCTCAACAAAATATGATCCAAGGTCAAACTACAGTTGAAGATGGTTCTACTGTCTTTTTCCGTAGAATAGGTGGACGATCAGGCGCATCTAAACGACAGCAATTAAGACCATCAGAAACATCGCCAGAGACGCAGACAGAGGGTGGAACTAGAGTTATGAAAAGAGATCAAATTGAAATAGATAAACTTAGCGATAAGAGAAGATTATTAGAGGAAGCTCAGAAGGCGCAACAGGATGCTGCTCGGGAAGCTGAACAACTAAGAAGAATAGAAAAGAAATTCGGCCCCAGGAGCAGTAATCCTTTGGAAGGTCAGAAACTTTCTAGTATAAATCAATATACAACTTACAATGCACCAAATAATACCACTATTATTATGCAACAGGGTGGAAATCAAATGCCGCCGCAGAGTCCACCACCACAGATGATGGCAGCTGCTCCACCTCCAGAGATGCCACCAGGTCCATCAACGATTGATGTTGTATCACATTTGAATACGGTTATCTTCTTAAACAACTTACAAACTACTTAAGATGTCAGTAGCACTAACAGGATTAGATGTAATAGGCGCAGAAATTCTCTCTGCGAATGGAAAACGTGTAGATTTTACTAATGGTATCAGGGATATTAATTACTTTGAAGACATTTTATCTCCGTGCTGTACAATGTCCATCACGGTAGATCTTGGAAGTAGAATAGTTAATTCTTTACCAATTCGTGGTGGAGAAAAAGTAGTTATAAAATTAAGAACAGCTACTGGTGATTTTGATAGAGATGGGGATAAGGCTTTTTACGTTAAAAAGGTACAAAATTATGCTTCTGATGGACAGAAAGAAACATTTACGTTGCAACTTATAAGTAGAGAAGGCCTCACCAATGAGACGACTAGATGTGAAAGAAAATATCAAAAACTTACTATTGATCAACACGTAACAGCTATCCTAGATGATGTCCTCAAAACAAATAACTATGAATCTAAAAATATAGAAAAAACAGCAAACACATATAGTTTTATTGGAAATCAGAAGAAACCTTTTTACATTTTGAATTGGTTGTTACCTAAAGGTATTCCAGTTTCTGGACAATCTGGAACAGATGGATCACGAGCTGTAGGTGTTTCGGGATTTTTCTTTTATGAAAATTCTGAGGGTTTTAACTTTAAGAGTATTGAAAAACTTGTTGGAGGTGTAGATAAAACAAACCAACCAGTTGCTGAATACACATATTCCAATGTAATTGAACACAATAAACTATCAGTTGAATTTAGAATTCTAGATTATAAATTGTCTAGAAACATTGATCTCACAAGTTCATTGAGAACAGGAATGTATTCAAATATTACATTTTTCTTCGATCTTTATGAAAACCGAACAGATTTCTATCAATATGACCTAAAAGACGAAATCCTTGATAAACTAGGGGAGCAGGATGACATAGATGTTCCTGGAGGATTTGAAAGTGCTCCATCGAGAATTCTAGTCAGAACAGCAGACAGAGGTATCCTAGATCCCAATGATATTGCTGCCGACTCTGGTAGAGATACTGCTGATATGGCAAAATCTTTCGCTAGATATAACTTGCTCTTCACTCAGTCACTAAATATGGTAGTACCATGTAACATAGGACTGAAGGTGGGTGATGTAATTTCCGCTACTTTTCCAAAAGTTAGTTCTTCTGAAAAAGCGGAAAAAGACAATCAACAAAGTGGCAACTACTTAATAAAAAGTCTAAGACATCACTTTGAAGCAAACTCGAATGTAACTTACTTAAGTTTAATTCGTGACTCATACGGTCTCACAGATAACTAACAAAAAAACCATGGAAAACATCGAAGCCCATATCGCGAAGGATAAAGAAATCCTTCAAGATCCCACAACCTCGCCTCAACAACGTCGTCATATCGAAGGTGAACTTCACGAACTAGAAGTTTACGCAGAGAATCACAAAAAAGAAATCGAAGCAGGAGATCATCACGATCCATCTCCACTAGAACTATTCTGCGAAATGGAACCAGAAGCAGATGAATGTAGAATTTACGAAGACTAATTAAATGATTGACGAGTCCATACTAAAATCTAATTTTATAGGCAAAGACGGATTCATCTGGTGGATTGGTCAAGTCGCTCCTGCAGAAACATGGAGAACTGAAAAGTCCCGAGTCGATACTGAAGTTGGTGAAGGCTGGGCTTATAGATGTAAAGTTAGAATCATTGGGTATCATAGTTTTGACGATACAAAATTACCCAATGAAGATTTACCATGGGCGCATATCCTAACTAGTGCTGATTCAGGAGCTCCTGGTCAGGGTAGTTTTGGTAAGACACATGGACTCGTCGGTGGAGAATCTGTTTTAGGATTCTTCTTGGATGGAGAAGAGGGTCAACAACCAGTTGTTGTCTCTTGTTTCTATAGAACGAAAGCAGTACAGAACTTAAAACAAAAATCACCCTTCAAACCTTTCACGGGTATGGAGGGTACTCTTTCACAAACTTCTACGAGAAAGAAACGCCCTAGTGCTACAACGACAGAAATCCCTAAAAAGAGTGTAGAATCTGGACCAGCATTTAACTTTGAAGGAGGCACTGCGATTGATCTACAGGGTAATGTAGATTCTCCTTTTAATGTTTCATTAGCATTTGATAGTTCTAAAATTGGTGGTGCAGCATATCTTAAACCAGATGATTTGCAGGATGAATTATTTGGTGAAACCAATTCGGATCTTGCATTTAACAAAGCATTTTATGATGCAGGTCCAGTTACTAAACCTAATGGATGTTTAACTGATATTCTTGCACAAATACAGTCAGGACTCAATAGTTTCTTAGGATTTATTAATGGTCTAGAGAAGACTGCCCTAGGTTATATTGATCCAGTAAGAAACTTAATTGTAGATGTTAGTTCATCTGTAGCATCAGTTGCTAGATTAACAATGGGTCTCGTTAGATTCGTTGTTAATGGTATTAGGGAAAATATTGTTAAATTAGTTGGATGTTTATTTGAAGTATTTGCAATCACCATACCTCTACCCCAGTGGTTGCAAATATCTGAGGCAGCAAAACAGATTTTAGATCTTATTTTCTGTTTGTTTGAAAAACTATTTGGTCCAATGTTGGACTTCATTCAAGGACTCATCAATGAGATGATTGGTGATTCTTTCAACGCTGCTGCTTGTGCAGTCGAAGAGTTTCTTGCTGCAACTATCGGTAAACTTGAAGAGATGATGCAAGATGTTCTTGGGGACATCATGAGTGGTCTTGATTGGTTAGCTGGAGGAATTGGTGAAATTAGTGGATACATCCGTCAGGGTGTTGGTATGATCCAACAGTTGCTAAGTTTCTTGAATTGTGATGGTCTACTCTGCAACACACCTGGTACATGGGATCCATTCGGTAAAATCGAATTCCCATCTACAGATGATTGGGCACAGACTCTTGCAAATATCGATATTCTTGGTGGATATGGTAGTGAAATAAATGAAGTCGCTGGATTATTATCCTTATATGGTGGAGATACACCATTTACTGACTGTAGAGATAAAAATACTAATCCAAAAAATCAAGGAGATGCACCCAGAATACCACCTGGTCACAAGTTTTATAAGTGTATTCCACCAGAAATTATCATTTATGGTGAAGGTTCAGGTGCTTCAGCAGTACCAGTTATTGATCCAAACACAGGAAAAGTTCTTACAGTCGTTGTAACTAGTCCTGGATCTGGATATACCAAACGACCTAAAGTTAAGATTGTAGATAATACAAATTATGGAAAAGGTGCAACTGCAAAAGCAAGAATTACAAATGGAACTGTAAGTGACATCTATGTCACAAATCCTGGTTCTGGATATTGCCCAACAGATCTATCAATAACACTACCTCAACCACCCACAAATCCAGATCTACCACCAACATGTAGAAATAGCACAGATTGTCCACCAGGATATGTTTGTGTTGATGGTTATTGTGTTCCTGGATGTGAAGATACTAAAGATTGTCCTCCAGGATATACTTGTGTAGATGGTTCATGTATTCAAACATGTTCTACTGATAAGGATTGTCCACCAGGATATGTTTGTATTGATGGTCAATGCGTAAGAGATCCAGGCGATGATGGTCCAGACGATTTCTTTAGTATTCAGCCTATTCCTGGGGATTCAGATCCAGGCATCAGTACTATTCCAGTTGGTATCGTTACTGACATTGTTATTGAAAATCCTGGTATTGGATACACTGGTGGTGATTATATTCAAATCGGAGACGATTGTTACTACGAACCAATTTTAACTGCAAATGGTTCAATTATTGGTATTAAAGATATATCACCATGTAATATTCAATTTACAACCACCCCCGAAGTTCAAATCATTACAGATACAGGAAGTGGTGCTAGTGCATTCCCTGTTACAGAATATCAACCTCAATACATCTTTGATAACCAAGATGTTGGTATCGGAAGTATCAGAACTATTATCGATTGTGTTGGTATAAGAGATCTAGTCTTTGTTGGTTGGGTCAATGGATTCCCATACTATGGTCCATATCATGAACATGAAGGTAAGAGGATGGTGGGTCCAGTACATGTCAATAGACCACATGCAACAATCTATGACACCAAGGAACAGAGTCTGTTTGCTATGAATATAACACCAACGCAAGCTGCAAGTGGTGATGCTACAGCAACTCTGACGCCATTGTCAGGATCTACAACTACACCAACTGCACAGAGTTCTGCGCCCACTGTAAGTCCCGCTCCATCACCAACACCCGCACCCGCTCCTGCACCTACTCCTACGCCAGACCCAACTCCACCACCGTCCAGTCCTCCTCCATCTAGTCCTCCACCATCACCACCACCATCTGGAGGAGGTGGCTCTGGAGGCGGTGGATATGGTTACTAAATAATAAAAAGTTGACTGACGTTTAGTGGCTTTACAACCCAAAGAATTTTACTGTAAATATCAAGGATTTGAATTCAAATCTGGAGTAGACGATGGTGCTGGTCGTATTATCGATTGGCAAGTAGTTACTGATAATATTCAAGGTATCAAATTTTGTACTGATGGTACTCACTTTCAACTATGTTATGGAACTAGTTACGATATCTCTGGTAAAGATGTAGGAAAAGATGAACCTGCAAAGATTATTCGTGCAATAAATGGAGATATCCATATTGATGCAATGGCTGGAGATATTGTTCTGAAAGGAATGAACATTAGAATTCAAGCTTCAGATCCATCAGGAGAATGTACTATAACTGCGGGTAAGCAGATTGCTACAAAATCTGCAGTCACATCTGTTTCTGCAACCAAAGTAAATATAAATGGAACCCAAGACGCTAACATGACTGGATCTACAGTTAATAGTCACGCAAAACTTCAGAATACCCAGTCTCAAGCAACTGACGAAAAGCAAGCATCTTTCTTAGGACAGATCATGCAAGCAATTAAAAAATTCAAACAACTCTTAGAGTGTGCAAGTTAAATTATGGCTACTCCTATTTTACATGCTGGTGATAAATTTGTGTGCGGTGCTGTTGACACCTCTTTTTTAGATGCAACATCTAGACTCTTACCAGGAACTAGTGTTCTGAATGGACCAGTTTATATTGGTATGCCATTTTCTGTTGGTGTTGCTCGTGCAAACTGCATGATTGGACCACCAATATTGTCACTAGGTAGTCCTGCATCTTTGGAAGTTCTGGGTATTACCAACATCTTTGGTATCTTGAATGTATTCTCAATCAGTACATTCACTGGTCTGACTACAAAACTTGGAACTACAATTAAGAACGCACTGAGTCTTAAGAATGGTATTGATATTGCCAATGCTCTAAAGATTGGTAACACGGTTAAGGTACAGAATGGTACAGATAACGTCAACGGTGTATTGAATGTTGCTGGTGTTATTAACTGTGCATGGTTAGATGGTAAAATTGCTGCTGCAATGGCATCTCCACCAAAAGGGTTTGATATGCATCACCCGACCAAGAAAGGTTGGAGACTAACACATATTTGTATAGAAGGACCAGAGGCTGCGGTATATTATCGTGGTAAACTTAAAGGTGGTAACTATATCGAACTACCTGAATATTGGAAAGGTTTGGTTGATTCTGAAAGTGTTACAGTTCAACTAACTCCAATCGGAGTGTATCAAGAACTAAGTTATGAGATTACTGATTGGGGGACTAGAATCAAGGTTCTAAATAATCAAGGCGGTGCAGTAAACTGTAGTTATGTGGTCTTTGGTGAAAGAAAAGATGTTAATAAGATCGTGGTTGAGTATGAAGGAAAGATTGAAGATTATCCTGGACAGGATCAACGCTCTATCGTTGGTTATCATTACGATTACAGAGAAGGAGTGAACGGATAATGGCTGCAAATCCTAAAGATATCGAAAAAAGACTTCGTGATCAATCTACTCAGATTAAAGGTCAGGTAGATCAACTAGAAGAACTACTTGCAATTAAGGACGCAATCCTTGATGAGTATGATGAACTTATTGAAAAGTGTGATAAGAAAAATTATCCCTTTATTCAAGATATTAATACAAAAATTAAAGCAGTTGCAGATGCATACAAAGCAAGAATTTCTGCAGGTTGTCTGAGTGATCTTACTTGGGTATTGCAAGAGTCTAAAACACTCACTTCAAAAGCATTTCAAGGAGACATTGAAACACAAACTTGGAAGGTAGAAAAAGATCCCGCACAGAGAGTTCAACTCAATAGATATGGACTTAAGTATTACAGATACCCCAAAGATAGAGACTACGGTTCTAATGTTACTGCAGAAATAGAAAATGCAAACATCGATCAATTTACTACAGTTCTTGTAATATTTGATTCGGATACTCAGTATGAGCAAGATGGAACTTCAACTCTACTCAAGAGTGTTAAAAACGGAGACTTTGTAACTGATAACTTAGATGAACCCCAAATCTTTATAACAGGAAACTTACCTACTGTTGTTGGTCTAGGAACCACTTCATATCCTGGAATTAGATCAGATTTTACTGGATTCTGCACCGCAGTTGATAATAAAATCTATTCTGATGCGGTTCTGGGAACTGTTCTTGATTATGCTTCGGTAGGAGATTTTATCTATGATTTTTCTGGTAATGGACTGTTGCCTGCCAATGGAGTAAAGATTACTGGTATTTCTACTGTTGATATACCATTCGCCATTGATGGTAATAACAGTGGTAATGGAGGCGAGGTAACATCAAAAGTTGCAACGATCGATGGAACTGTTAATGGTAGTGCTAGTAATGTAACCTTTACTGTAGGTATCGTTTCTACATATCAAGCCGCATTCCTTAGTACGAGTCCTCAAATAGCAGGTGTTCAGAGTTCTTTTACTTTTGTTAGAAATGAAGGGGGAGATGTTGACTTTGACGCTGCTGCAAACCCGATTGATCCAGTGAAAATTGGTACTATCCAAGGTACGAAGGATTATGGTAAAGGGCATAAACTAGAAAGACAAAACAATGGTGATCCTGAAAAAACTGAGACATGGAGAGAAGTTCAACAGGAACCAGAACCTGATGTAGGATCTAGTTTTGAAGAGTATTGGGTTGGTGCATCATCATGGCCCCAGTGGGCAGAGAGTGATGGTGAAACTAGAGGTCCTGCCGTATATGTACCCGAGGGATTTACTGTAACGCTTAGTGTTGGTGGAACCATGACTTCTGGAGAGGTGTCAATGACATCAATAGCTCCACCATCACCAAATCCAAGTAATAGTGAGTGTAATAACTTGACCTCAGCCATTACTGCCGCTGAGAGTGATATGAATTCAACAATCAGTACAAACACTCCTAAGATCGACTATCTACTGAAAGGATCTAAGACTCTAAGGAATCTCAGAGCCGAGGATCAGACTGAGGCATGGTCCTACCTACAGGGAATCGGTTATCAGAACGCCAAATCTAAAGAAAACAACTCGAATGCCGACGAAATAGGGGACTTCAACTGGTCAGAGCTTGACGACTGACCTGGATGGGGTTATAGTACGTGGGTAACGCAATCAAACCTATGTACGTCGAACGCGACACCCTCTCACAATTCCAAGGTCTTCTGGAAGATACCGCAGAGTATTTCTGCGATGAGAACGTAATGAGTGGTGAACTATTCTGGACAATGGTCGAATGTTTCGCCTCTGCAAAACTTGCAGAACTTGAAGGTGAGGTTCAACCTGACATCGCATGAAGTACGTCGTTCAGTATGACAAACCCAAGAAGAAAGGAACCGCAACTCAACGTGCGACTTTCTTCGATATTCGTGACGCAATGATGTGGGAAAGACACATCAGGAACGAAACCAACTGTAAAAACGTAGAACTGGTCCCCATTTTCACAGATGTTTGAAAGAGTTCCCTGGTACATCCACAAAGACAAAAACACCAAGATCAATCTATCAAACAACATTTGTTACGATCAGATTCACGCCCTTAAGGTAAGTGAATTGATTCGAGAAAATGGTAATGGTCTCAGTCAATACGCCAATGAAGCAAAGATCTATGAAGATCTGAGTGAATTTTATGGTGTTCCTAAAACAAACATTGCCATTGGTATGGGTCTGGGAGAACTTATTCCTCGGATCTTTAACATTTTTAGGGACAAAACGTTCTCCATTGTCACACCCACATGGATGATGGCAACAGGATTTTGTGAAGTCAACTGCATCAAATACCATGAAGGTCTTGATCTTCGTGCAGATGTCCTTTATATTGCAAATCCTAACGGACAAGATGGAAAAGTAATAGAACGAGATATACTAGAGTCACTATGTGATGCTTTTGAATATGTCATCATCGATGAAGCCTACGCAGACTTCTGCGTTCCCACCTGTTCAGCTCTCGACCTGGCTATTACCAAAAACAACGTTCTCGTATGCAAAACTTTTAGCAAGTCTCTTGCTTTACCTGGTCTTCGTTTCGGTTATTGTTTTGGTAATCATCATGTTATTTGGCGACTTCAGCAACTACGTCCTTCGGGGGTAGTAAACACTATTGTGGAAAAGATTGGTCCTGAACTTCTCTCCCTCATTGATGAACATGTAGTGCGTATGGTTGATACCAGGGACTACATTGAATCTAAATACGAGTGTTCTCCTTCAAATGCAAACTTTGTATTGTTGAAGAACAAAGAATCTTTCTTGGATAGATTTCAATATCGAACAATCAATGGATTCCATCGTATGTCTTTGATGGATCTAGACACATTCAAATCTTATGAATCGTTATCAGACGTTCAACAAAGTCGAGAACGCCAATCTAGTTAACTCAACATTACGAAGCATCGAGTTGTGTATCACAACTGCATGTAATCGTTCCTGTTCGTTTTGCCCTCACGATTGGGGATTCAAAACTGAAGACACTAGAGAAAAGTTTGTAAGTCTAGAGACTGTAGATAGATTCATAGAATTTCTATCAGAATACAATAATCAGATTACTCTCTGTGGTATGGGTGAACCCACAATGCACCCACATATTAAAGAGATTCTGGATAAATTCCAAAAACTTAATAACAAAATAATTCTAGTTACCAATGGATACAAACTTCATAATGTGGTAGATCATCTAGGACATATTCGCCCTAGAGTAAGTCTATATGAACCTATGGATCTTCCAAATATTGATATGGATGTTATCAATTACTATGAAGAAGGTGAGAATGTAAACTTCAACCAAAGAAGTTACTCTAAAGGTATCAAGAAACCATGTTATCTACCATCATATAAAATGGTTGTCGATACTAGTGGCGGTATTTTACCTTGCGACAATAACTGGCAAGAGGTTGAGTACCTTGGCAATATTTTCGATTATGACCTAGAAACTGTATGGTTGAATAAGTTCAACACATTCAGAACCAACTGTTCTAAAGACCGATCTCTTAACAACTATTGCCGCAACTGCAATGCAGGTGGTATATTATATGGGTCGGAAGAGATGCAACTCCTTACTAATCAATGAGACCAGAAACACGAAAGTCAATGGAAATGCTTTGGTCTGCAAAGTGGAATCTTCCCACAGCAGCAAAACATGCAAATCTGACCAACAAAGAGATGAAAATTACTTTCAATGAGTATTGTTCATTTCATCCTCCGACCTGGAGTATTGAACTAGATGATGAGGGACTGTCGCCTATTGGTTAAGGCCTGCTCCTTATAAGGGCATGAATCGGGTTCAATTCCCGACAGACCCACTCTGCGAGTATGGCGGAATCGGTAGACGCACCAGACTTAAAATCTGTTGGGCATTATGCCCGTGGGAGTTCAAGTCTCCCTACTCGCATCCTAATAAATAAAAGAAAATTTTGATCATGTTTGAAGAATTTTGCAATTATTTTGAAGGATACTTCAATAATCAAGCACAAGCTTTTAATTATCCTAGAGAGTTTGCGATGATTGAACTTAATCATCGTCGTATTGAAGGAACTAACAAATTCACTGTCACTCAAGGATATGTGATGGATGGTGAACCTTACCGATCTGTAGTCATTGAAGTTGTCGATGATTCAGATAACGACCAAGTAATTCTAAAAACTTATAAGGATGATGAACACATCCCTGGATGTGATTGTGTATTTCAAAAAGTCGATAATGAATTTCATGGTGACATCACTGGTAAAGAATGTTTTGTTCAACGTGGAATTAAGAACACATACATGCAATCTTCTGCCAAATTAGGTGATGGATATTATCATGTAATCGATCAGGGATTTGATCCTGAAAATGATGAACAACTTTGGGGATCTCGTCATGGTCATTTTGAATTTGACAGAAAATAATGCCCTTGTAGCTCAGCTGGTAGAGCACCGCTTTTGTAAAGCGGTTGTCGCAAGTTCAAGTCTTGTCGGGGGCTTATGAGAGTAAAATATGCAACTGAACCCTTCCCATATGTTCTTATAGATGAACTCTATAATGAATGGGAGTTGGAAGAATTGTGGGAAGAGATGGACTATCTTTGTAGTCCAAGAAGATTGATGGTTGCTGATACAAATAATGGCTCTGCAACTGATCCTAATGGAGAACTTTTAAAGTTTACTCGTTGTCAATATCTTGAAGATGTATATCAAAATAGAAATCACTCGGCTATTTTACAGATAACTGAAAAAGTTTTTATGGAAGATAAAACTTTTTTCATGAGTCATCCCCATTGGTACTTTCCTGGAACAGCTTCTAATACTGATCAACACTATACACAACTTGTTTACTATGAAAACAGTGATGAATATAAGAGTCATAGAGATTGTGCTCAGTTTACTGTACTAAATTGGTTCTACAGAAAACCAAAGAAATTTTCGGGTGGTAATCTATACTTTGAAGATTTTAATCTAGAAATAGAATGCTTAAATAATAGGACATTAATTTTTCCTTCAGTTATTAATCATGCGGCTAAACCCGTTATAATGGAGGAGAAACATATAGGGCAAAAATATGGAAGATTCTGCATCTCACAATTTGTGTCCCGTCAATTCTAAGGAGTATGGTAAGTCCAAGATGAATATAAAACTCTGGTACAATAGTGCAATGGGACAATGGCGTTGGACTTTGACAGATAAAGACTTAAATATGGAAGCAGGGCAACAACCTATGCTTCGTGATGCTATGAATGATGTAGCAAATACGGTGGAACATATGTTAGATAAATCTGGATACTTGCCAGAAAAGATAGACTTAGATAAGATAGATTATGGTGATACTCACCAGTAATCCCTTCCGTGTGACTAAACAAACCTCCCCTGAACAGGGAGGTTTTTTAGTGTCTAAATATAAAAAGAATAGATTTGTCACTGTAGGAATCCCGAGATGCCCCTAAGTAGATTAGAGAATTTCCTAAAGAATGCTGAAGGTAATATACTGTATGTAAACCCTTCTGACTTTGACGCAACCGATAGTTATGAAAATAGAGGTAATTCTCTAACAAGACCTTTCAGAACTATACAGAGAGCTCTGATTGAATCTGCTAGATTCTCATATAGAGCAGGAAGAAATAATGATAAGATTGATAGTACAACGATTCTAGTATATCCAGGCACACACTACATTGACAACAGACCTGGACACTCTATTGAATCCAATGGAAGCACTGCAACTTTCAAAAGATTCACCAATGGTTCATGGCAAGAAGCTGGGGCAGAACTAACTGAGTTTAACGAGAATACTAACTTCGATATTTTTGACGAAGAGAACGAATTACACAAATATAACAGTGTTAATGGTGGTGTTATCCTACCTAGAGGTACATCTATTGTAGGTCTTGACCTCAGAAAAACCAAGATTAGACCACTATATGTACCAGATCCTCTGAATGATGCAGTACCAAGTACTTCAATCTTCCGTGTTACTGGTACTTGTTACTTTACTGCATTTTCATTCTTTGATGCAGATCCAGCAAGACAAGCATATAGAGATTCTACTGCAAGAAAGGTAAATCCTAGATTCTCTCACCATAAACTCACTTGTTTTGAGTATGCTGATGGTGTCAATAACGTTGTATTAGGTAACGATGTAACAGATCTAACCGATCTGGAGATGTTCTACTTCAAGGTCACTTATGCTTACGGTGACTCTGGTGGTAGAGGACTTGCTGATTATCCTTCATCAACTTCTCTTGACTTTGAACCATCTGTCGATGAATTTAGAATTGTTGGTGATTTAACAGCGAATCCACTAGGTATTACCAGTTTGAGATCTGGTGATGGTGTTATCCCAACTCAAGAGATTACTGTAATTACCAGTAATAAGCACGGTCTATTCAAAGATACTCCAGTTCTAATTTCTGGTATTAGTACAAACGTAAATGCTTATAATGGTTCTTTCGTTGTCAAAGATGTTCTGAGTGACACGAAATTCACCTATGAGACCACATCAACCCCAACAGATGTCTTACCTACCCAAGACAAATTCAATAACTCACAGATCATTGTAGAGTCCGATAGTACGTCATCTGCATCTCCATATGTATTCTCTTGTTCACTAAGATCTGTTTTTGGTGTTAATGGTCTACATGCTGATGGTAGTAAAGCAACTGGATTCAAATCCATGCTTACTGCACAGTTCACTGGTATCTCCCTTCAGAAGGACGACAATGCGTTCATTCTGTTTGATGAAGAAACTAATATCTACAATGATAATAATACTGTAAGCGACGATCAGAAACCTCTACACACTAATTCTAGAGCAATCTACAGACCAGATTTTGAGAACTTCCACATGAAGTGCTCGAATGATTCTATCATTCAGTGTGTTTCTATCTTCGCTATCGGTTTCGCAAAACACTTCGTTGCTGAGTCTGGTGGTGACCAATCTATCACCAACTCAAACTCCAACTTTGGTGCGATCTCTCTGGAATCTGCTGGTTTCCAAGCAAACTCCTTTGATAGAGATGACGTAGGTTATATTACACACATTATCCCACCAAGAGAACCCGAGAGAAGAATCTCCAACATCACTTGGTTGCCACTGGATGCAACTAAGATCGTCGCTGCTGCTACAACCAATAAACTGTGGTTAGCAAACTTTAAGTCCGCTGACGTTCCACCCCCAGGTGAACTAGACGCATATAGAATTGGTGGTAAGAGACAAGATAAACTATTCCTACAAACAATTACTGGTACTGCGGTAAGTACCTTCAGTTCTCCAATTCTAATGGATGTTCCTGCGGGAACTGGTCTCAGTACAGAGGCATTTAAGACAAATGTTGTGGGTAGAGCTGCTGGTATTAACAGTATTTCTACTAACATTCTTACCTTTACCCAGAATCACCAACTATTCAATGGTGAAAAAATCAGAATTTATGCTGATACTGGTGAGATGCCTGCTAACCTTGAGGCAAATAAGATTTACTATGCACTAACAACTGGTCTGAATCCTAATCAGATTAAAGTTTCTACTAGTGTCAATGATGCTGAAGCAGGTAATAACATCACAGGTATTACTAACGGTGGTGGTGAAGTCACTGTTCTCAGTACAGTTGCTGATAAAGTAACTGGTGAACCAGGTCACCCAATTCAATTCGATGAAACAGAAGGTCAGTGGTATGTAAACTCTTCACCATCAACTTTCTTTAACGAAATTTATACTGGTATTACTGGTATTGGAACTGATACTGTTGGTGAAGTAACTGGTGGTACATTCATCCAAAGACAAATTGATGCTAGAGGTATTGAAGAAAGAATCTATAAGATTCGTTATGTTGTTCCTAAAGAGTTTAATAATGGTCGTCAACCATCTGAAGGTTTCATTCTCCAAGAATCCAAGAGTGTTGGTGTTGGATCTGCATCCTTCTTAGATGTTAGTGTTAGTGATCCAACTCAACTTAGAAACCCACGTATCATCACACTTGCGTCTTACAATAGTGTAACCGAACGTGCTACAATCAAGACTGAAAAAGAACACAACTTTGTTGCTGGTGACCAAGTTATTATCAAAGGTGTAAGTAGTGCAAACAATACTGTTGCTACTGCAACTTCTGCATATAACGGAACTTTTGAAGTCTTCCAAGTAGACAACCCAAGAACATTCCAAGTCAGTGTAACTACTGGAGATCCTGGAGTATTCCTTAACCAGGTCAACCAAAGAAGCACACAACAACAGGTTGAAGCTTTACCAACTGTACAAAGAAGTAGATATAAAGATTCACTTTACATTTACAATTCCAGACAAATCAGAGAACACATTCCTGGTGCTGATGGTCAAGATGGTGTATATGCAATTACTCTTCTTTGTGGTTCTGTTCAACCCGACCAAAATATTGGTTTCGGTGTAAGTGAGAAGAAGTTCTCTCAAAATGTGGTCGATCTATATCCACAGGGCGATAGAGACAACTATAATTCTGACCCACAACCTGCTATTTCACACGCTCGTAAATCTCCACTAGGTAAAGTTCTCACTAATGACAAGAGAAACTCTGTTACTAGAGAAGGTGAAGAAATCTTCCTGGAAAACAACAACGTTGCATTTGTAGTAGACAGTGCTGCTATTACTGGTACAGGTAACACTACTGTTACTCTGAATCTAACCAGAAATCATGGATTTAATAAAATTAAGTCTATGTCCATCACAAATGGTGGTGCTGGATACAACAATGCTGCTGGTGTTACTACAACAATCTACGCTGCAGATCTTATTACTTCCAGTGGAGGAACTGGTGAAGGTGGTGTAATTAGAGCGAATGTTTCAACTGGAAATACTATCGCTTCGTTTAGAATTGTTGAACCAGGTGGTGCATATGGTATTGGTGATACTATGACAGTATCAGCAGAACCTGCTGGTGATCCATCAACCTTCGCAATTCTAACAGTTGATGACATTTACAATAATATCGGTGACTCACTAGAACTCTCTGGTTTCCCTACTCCTAAACTGAATGGTGTCTTTAAGATTATTGACGTTCCCGATGCAAACACTGTTGTTGTAGAGAATGACCTCAATCTTGAAAGTAATGTTTATAAAACTAGAAATGATGATAGAAAACCAGTTGTTACTTATGCTGGTAAAGGTCTAATCTTTGACAGTTTAGATTACAATCCAGAAGCCGGTATTGCTACAGTAACAGTCGAAAGTGCTCACAACTTCTTACCTGGTAACACTTTCAGAATTGTTGGTAGTGGTAACACTTTCTTTGGACTTGAAAAGTATCAAGTTCTTGAGAATGTAGGAATTAACACCTTCGCATTTACTGCGGGAGTCTCTACTGTTGCACAAACAATGGCAACAGGAACTACAATTCAGAGATATGGTCTTTCTTCACAGGGTAAACCAGTTGGTGCTGGTGAAGAGAACTTGGGTGGTAGATCCACTCCAATGTATGTTGGTATTCAAACTACTCTAGCAAGTCCTGCTGCTAAGACTGACATCAGTATAACTGTAACTAATGCGGATGGTTTTAATCTGGGTGATTATATCGCTTTAGGTGAAGAAGTCCTGAGAGTTAAAGCAAACCCAACCAGCAATACTTTACAAGTAGCTAGAGGTCAATTTGCTACTCCTGCAAACACTGGTGAAATTGGACAGGTTGTCCAGAAGATTAAGATTCTACCAATGGAGTTACGCAGACACTCCATTCTTCGTGCATCTGCACATACATTTGAATATCTAGGTTTCGGTCCTGGTAACTATTCAACTGGTATGCCTCAGGTTCAAGATAGAATCCTAACCGATGATGAGGTTCTACTTGCACAGTCAAGAGAACAAGACGGTGGTGCAGTTGTTTACACTGGTATGAATGACCGTGGTGAGTTCTTCACTGGTGCAACTAAGGTCAACGGAACTACTGGTGAAGAAACTACAATCGGTGCTCCTCAGATTACTTACTTCGGTGATGAAAGTAAGAGTGAGGTTGTTAGTGCAAACAACGGTATCTTTGACGATCTAATTGTTAAGAATGCAATTACTGTTGAAGGTGGTGTAAACCAGAATAGAACGTCTCAGTTCTACGGTCCTGTATCTTATACCAACAAGGTAACTGTTTCTTCTGAAGAGGGATTAGAAACTAACGTCTTCTTCCTGAAAGGTGAGGCAGCACAGGCTAAAGAAATGACCGTGGGTATTCAAACACCCATCATTGGAAAGAGACCTGGTGACATCTCATTCAAGGCAATACCTGACCCTGGTGGATACATTGGACATGTATTTGCTGACAATGATTGGAGAAGATGGGGTGTAATTTCCATCGAGAAAGATGAAACTTTCCTCACCTTAGATAGAGTTGCTATTGGTGAGACTGGAGGTAGTTCGGGATTTGTTCATGACTCAACCGCAGATGCTTTCCAAGTAAATGGTGTTACTAGAATTGATCACCTATTTGTTGGTGGTGCAGTTACCTTCTCACAAAACCAGACATTCTCTGGTGTTACTTATGAAACTGTCACAGTTAAGGATGAAATTGTCTTAACTGGTACTGCTGGAACAGATAACTACGTCTTCAAAGTTACTGATGCAGATAAGATCGCACAGTTCTCTAACGTAGAAATCACTGGTGCAGCATTCACCTTCGGTAATAATACTCAAGTAACTGTAGAGAACTCTTTCGAGTCTAATTTCACTGGAGTCTCTACATTTAAGGGAACAGTTGCAATGGGTCAACTAGAAGTCGTAGGACTTGCTAGTGCTGCGATTGGAATCTTTACTTCTGTAGAATGTGAATTCCTACAAGTTGGTACTGCTGCAAGTATCAAGTTGGGATTTGCAACTGACTTCTATGTTTATGATGACTTAGTTGTTCAATCAAATGCATATGTAAACACTGGTGTTGTTACCACAATCGAAGGTAGTGATCTAACATATGATGAGATTACTGGTACAACAGTTCAAGCGACTGGATTACGTGCTACCAACTTTGCAACACCAAACGCAAAAATTAATGTTGGTATTATAACCACTCTGATTGTTCCACCTTACAATGTAAATACGGGCGATTCCTGGGCAGGTATCAGTACCGCATATATTGGTGCAGGTATTGTAACTACTTTGGTAGTTCCTAATGGTGGTTGGATAGGTGCTCCACAAGCGTATATTAACTCTGGTATTGTCACCACAATATCTGGTACTGATGCAACTTATACCAATGTAAATGCAAATAACGTTTACTCACCATACATTGCTGGTCAAACAGGTGGAAATCCTGCTGGTGCTGGTGTTCTTTATGTTCAAAATGCACAAGTTGGTTCTAAACTCTGGTTGAGTGGAACTGCTGCAGGTGAAGGTCTGAGAGCGAATGTTGGTATTATTACTTACTTCGGACATAATGCCAAGTCTCTATTGGGTAACCTGGACAGTAGTGGCAACAACATGCACATCAATGCAGGTTCTGATGGTATTGTTCAGGCATCTCAACTTAGATCAACAATCGCTCAAGGTGCTGCACCATTTACAGTTGTATCTACAACTAAGGTTACTAACCTGAACGTTGATTTACTTGATGGTAAGAGTGCAACATCATCTGCAACTGCCAATACGATTATGTCTCGTAATGGTAGTGCGAATAGCGCACTCAATAAGTTGACATCTACAACGATTGATAACTCTGGAAATATTGATACTAACACACTTGATGCTAGCACCGCAGATATTACTACTCTGAATGTCACTGGTAGTATCAATGGTAATTCAAATTATCCATTGATCGACCAATTCAGAATGGGTAAGTACCTAGAAACTTTCAACGATCTAGGTAATAAGAGTGGAACTGTTAATCTCGATACTTCTACAGGTAACAACTTCAGAATCAGACTCACGGGTAATACCACTGTCAACTTTACCAATATTCCTGTTGACTCTAACAATTCTAGTGCTGACATCTATTCAACACAAATTATTGTCAAGAATGGAACTGGTGGTGCTAGTTTGACATGGAACGGTAACATAAAGTGGCCAGGTGGATCTACACCTTCCAGAACTACTGCTAATGGTGCTGAAGATATTTGGGTCTTTATTTCATATGATAGTGGTTCTAACTGGTACGGAAACCTCGCTCTACCCGACATGAAGTAGTAATAAATAAATTATCTCGTGATTTAATATATGACTAGAACAGAAGTGTCATGTGAGTATCAAGATTTCATCGGGACTTACAGAAATGTATATCCCGATGATTTTTGTGAGCACTTGATCAATTTTTTTGAAGAAATAGAAAGCGGTACTAATTGTATTATCCAAAATAGACAAGAAGAAGATTCCAGAATGCCTAAGTGCGATAAGGATGATAAATTCATGTTTTTGGACTTAGCTGCTCTCCAAGTTCCTCGGTGGAGAGATAAAGCTACGATTAACATGATATGGAAGGGACTTCAAGTTTGTTTCGATCAATATGTTAAAGAGTACGACCATCTTAAAGATAATAATATATCAGGACATGCATTAAAAATGCAAAGAACTGATCCTGGTCAAGGTTATCATATTTGGCATTATGAAAATAATGGATACGAAGATAGACATAGGTGTCTAGCATTCTCAATTTATCTCAATGATATTGAAGATGCAGGTGAAACCGAATTTCTCTATTTGAAAAGAAGAATTAAACCAGAGAGGAATATGTGTACTATTTGGCCTGCTGGTTTTACCCATGTTCATCGAGGTAATGTTGTTCATGGAACTAAATCTAAATATATTATAACTGGTTGGTTTTATTACATCTAAGATGACCCATTACACCCGTAGAATTATACAATCAGGATCCTTATTAGCAGGATCAGTTACTTTTAATTCCCCTGGAACTTTCACTGCTCCCCCAAGATTACAGGTTGCTAGTTTATCTGGAAAGGGCGCTGCGGGAAATCCAGGCAATCCTGGTAATGCTGGTAATAAGGGTAATGGCGGATCAGGAAATCCTGGAAACCACGGTGGTGGTGGAGGAGGCGGAGGCGGTGGTGGTTCCGCTACTGAAGGTGAAAAATCAAGCAATAATAGTGCCCAGGGTGGACAAAAAGGCGGAAGCACAAACAACCCTGGCGGTGGCGGTGGTGGCGGTGGTAATAAAGGAAACCCCATCAACTTTGGTAGGGACGAAGAATATAATAACAAATACACTAAAAAAGCAAACGCTGGCAATCCTGGTTCTCAGGGGCAGTCAGGTAATCAAGGCAATAAAAATAGTGGCAATTCTGGTGGATCAGGAAATCCTGGTAGTTCAGGACAAGCTGGTGCAAAAACTAAATTTGGTAATTATCAATTCCCTGGTGGAAATGGCGGAAATGCTGGTTCGGGAAATCCAGGCAATCCTGGAAATCCTGGTAATAAGGGAAATGCTGGTGGTGGCGGTAATGGCGGAGGAGGAGGTGGCGGCGCACTTGTCGCTTACAACAACTTCGGTAATGATGACTACAAAATGGATGCCATAACTAAAGGAAATGCTGGTAGTGGCGGCAATCCTGGCGGTCAAAATGGTAATACTGGGCAAAGATTTTGGAACGATCGCGGTAACTGCAAAGGAGGAAATGGTGGCGGCGGTGGTCCTGGTCCTGGTCCCGCTGGTTCTGGTGGTGAAGGTGGTAACGGAGGCGGTGCCAATGGCAATGACGACTCTGGTGACGGTAAAGCAGGAGGCGGTGGCGGCGGAGGCGGCGGTGGTGGCGCCCAACGCAACACTGGTAACCCTGGAAATCCTGGAAACCCTGGATCTAGCAACCCTGGAAACCCAGGAAATCCTGCCAATACCAATACTTTCACAGATATTTCTATAACTCCATTGAATAATTATTCAGTCACAGTTCCGAGTGGTGGTACGGTAACTATCTCCTGGGATGCTCAATAAATAATCAAAACTTGTTTATTTTAGTATGGAAGAAATGAACAAATCCGCAGATCTCGAAGCGGTAGAAAAACAAAAAGAGTTGTTAAACGCACAGATTGAACTTGAGAAACTTAAGTTCGAGATGTATGACATCAGAGCTGCTAAAAATAGAGCACGTAGTATTTCCGTTGGTTCTGCAAACGGTGGAACTATAGAAATTTCAATGCGTGGAGATACAAATGATCTGTATATGCAACTCAATCCTACTGAGGCGGTTGAATTATTAAACTCTCTTGCTGCTCAATGTGGTTTAGACATTGCTACTAGACCCAAGGACGATTATGCCACTTGGAGATCTTGGGATCCTAGAACTCTTCCTGACACAACACATCTTGGTCTTGGTTCATGGCAACTCAGTGATAACTCAAGAGAAAAACTTATTGCTAAAAAAGAATTAGAACTACAACAAGTTCGAGTAGAAGAACCACCCAAACCACTATTGCCTAATCAAAATGAATCTGAGTGAACTTTACATTATTGTTGATAATCACCAAAAGGAAGTAAGAGGAGTATTTCAAAAAGAACCACAAGATTGGAAAAATATCTGCACATTTCCTGGACTAAGTGATGAAGAAAAATCTGATTTATCTTGGGCAGGTCATGATGGAGTAGGTTTTGTTCGTGGTGAATCTCTAAAGAATTATTCTTGTAATGATGGTCACTTAGAAGAAATAAAACTGAATATAAAAAGAATGTCAGGAGAAGTCATAAAAGATCTTCGTGCTGAAGGTGTGATTTTTGAAGGATATAGATTTCCTGTTGATTTGGAATCAATTATGTTTGCTAACTTCCAAAATAATAGACATTCTAATATCATCAAGAGTCAAAATAATTATCACAAATTCAGTAGAGATCAAATGTTCTCTCTTGTAGAGAAACTAAATCATAAATTTGATGAACTATTAGATCAAGAGGTAGAATTTTTTAGACAAATTGATGAGTGTTCCTCAGTGTATGAATTGAGTCAATTAAATTATGGTATCTGACTATTTTAATTACGATGTAGACAGTCTGGATTATATTATTCCAGATTTAGAATTAGATGATTCCCTATCAGATGAATGGCCTTTGATGTCATTTAATAACCCATCACATGTAACAGTTTCTGATATTTTTTCTGAGGAAGAAATTGGTAAGATTATATTTACAGGTAAACAATCTGGTTCACATTTAGGAACTGTTGCTTCAAATAGTGAGTTTGTAGTTGACTCTGAAGTGAGAAGATCTAAGGTCTCTTGGTTAAAACCAAACTCATTTAATAGTTGGTTGTATGAAAGATTGACTCGTATTATTTGCGAAATCAATGATTCTAATTGGGAATACGATTTACGTTCTATACAAACATTACAGTTTGGTGAATATCATTCAGAATACCAGGGGCATTATGTACAACATTTGGATGCTAATCTGGGAAATAATGTAAATACGACTCAAAGAAAATTAAGTTTTTCAGTTCAACTATCACATCCCAATATTTACCAAGGTGGTGATTTGGTATTGAATAATGGTATAGAGATAATATCAAAAAACAAAGGATCTATGACTATATTTCCTTCACATACCTTACATGAGGTAACACCAGTAACCAAAGGTGTTCGTTATTCTTTAGTTGGTTGGGTTATTGGAGATAAGTTAAAATGAATAAAGTAATTAGAGGATTTTTAGGATTAGAATTTTGTAAATTTACTGAACAATATTTTATCACCAGACTATCTTCTGGTAAAGATATTGAATTTGGTTCTGACGCAAACACAAATAATGGAGGTATGAATATCTACGGTGATCCTTTCACTGATACAATTCTAAAACTATCCACAGATCATATTTCATGTATGTTAGGCAAACATTTACTGCCAACTTACTCCTATGTAAGATTTTATCAAAGAGGTGATGAGTTAAACATACACACAGATAGACCAGAATGTGAATACTCCGCAACTCTTACTCTAGCACATCCTTCAGATCAACCACTATCCCCGATTTATTTTAACAAAAGTCCTTCAAAGAATGGTGCTGAAAGTATTACTCTAGAAAGAGGAGATCTGTGCATTTATGAAGGTTGTAAATACTATCATTGGAGAGAACCAATAGAATCTGATTGGTTACTTCAATGTTTTATACACTGGGTTGATGCAAATGGACCCCATAAAGACTTATTATTCGATGGAAGACCTTCTCTGGGAGTACCTAAATAAAAATGTCTGAGTTACTTATTATTCTCTATCATGGCGAAACCAACAGAAACTACTGGTGCTGATGTCGAAAGTATGATCACTGATCTGACATCAAGACTCGAAACACTTCGTGAAGAACTGCTCGAAACTGAGAGAGCATTTAACACTAAAAAAGAAGAATTTATTAAACTGTCTGGTGCTCTAGAAGCATTACATACAGTCAAAGGATAATCTTTG
>Ga0163109_10000595_pt1 | contig 28834 bp, 43 predicted proteins | sample CRUFie1St13metaG_FD_108704 | JGI IMG/M metagenome (GOLD analysis project Ga0163109, IMG submission 108704) | Marine microbial communities from the Costa Rica Dome - CRUD Field 142mm St13 metaG | ecosystem: Environmental > Aquatic > Marine > Oceanic > Photic zone | place: Costa Rica: the Eastern...
GTGATCCTAACGCCCTGTATCGACCTTGATACCTTTGCCAGTCTCTCTATAGAATTGTCTGAGAAGTTTTGCATACTCGCTTGGGCAGAGAAAGTGCCAGTCTCAGTCAGACCAGAGAAAGAGCACTTGTTAAGCACAAAGAAGTTAACCGCTCTCTCAAAGTCAGAGTTCGTTGTTTTGATATTCTCTTTTGTTTCTTCGAACACCTTTCTTGCGTTTTGAGTAATCCGCTTTGTCAGAATTGACTTATCCTTCTTTGGAAGGTTCATTTCCTTTATCTGCTTCTTAGTCAACAACTCTCTCGACCTATTCTTGATCTTCTGTAGACTTTCCACCAAGTTGTCTGGTTGATCCCTGAGAGCAACCCAAAAGCAATATAGATTATAGTACAGATCATTAATCCAGAAACTTCCATCAGGATTGTTCTTCTTTGCTGAAAGGAACACTGACCCGCCGCCGACGAAAGGTTCTACAAACTGTGAGTAGTCCTCGGGCATCTTCGGCGATAAGAATTTTAATGCCCTGCTTTTACCTCCAGGGTATCTTAGAGGTGTTTTGAAATCCATTTGTTAGTTCTCCCAACTTTCCATTATTATATAAGATCCATCATACTCGGTTGATAATGGCGAGATATACCAACCATACTCTGATACTATTTGTTTAACTATGTGCTGCATCTTCTCTGATTTGCCTGTAATAATTGTACAGGGAAGTTCAACAAAGTTTAAGAAACTTCTAACCTTTTCTTCAACTTTATTGTGCCTTACCATGTGTAGATCCAGGGTCCTATCTTTCTTCTGCTTTCTTCTATATTTCATGCCGCCATACTTCAACCCAACATCGGTCCTTTGGTCCAAATGCCGCCACAGACTCGACTTCTTTATTCTAGAGACATGTCCATTAAAGAAGTAATAATAGTAGTTTTTTGTTTTCTTTGTTATGATTCCAACGCCCGCAGCTGTAGTGATAGCGTCACCTTTGCGAATAGTGTATTGATATTTCAATCTTTATCCTTTCAAATCCTGATTGATAATACCAGTAATGTAGTTTAATGTCAAGAGTTTTTTGAAACCAATATAAGATCTTCGAAGTAAACCCAAGTCCTCCTGTCTTTCCAGTACACAAGAACTTTGCCAACTTCATTTGGACCTTCAATAACTATTCCCATATCAGTATCGTCGGGAAAGTAATCATCCGAGATGCCTCTTCTAATTGCAACCAGATCTCCCTTTCTTAGGTATGACAACTACTCATCCTTCCGGTTCAAAGCAATACTTGGTCTGATCTCCTGGAACCGTACATTCTTCACGACAAGGTCCCAAGTGATGCTCAGACTCTGGATTCCAACACAACCACTCTAAATCTATTTCAGTATCCAAGGATACTCCCAAATCTTCAATTATGTCACAATCGACGGTGGGTTCTTCCAATCTCACATTACCATCACACGAGATGAAAGTCAAACTAAACAATAACAATAATTTTCTCATAATTCACCATAAACAATAAAAACTGCTATAGTAATTATAAGTATATAAAATTATTGACTTAAAATTCTTTTAGTTGCGGCACGGACAAACATCCTCTGATTCTTGGGTAGTTTATCGTATGTCTCTAAGTCTAGAGACTCGCTTGTTGAAAAAGGTCTGCCCTTCACTCTAGTCATAAACTCCGCTTCCTTTCCAAACGAAAGGTCTCCCACCTTCTCCTTTTGACCGTAACCTGGGAACTCTGCCTCGTTAGTGCCTAAGAGATAGGACCCCTTGCCTCCCTTTGGAATAATCAACACTGAGTCTTGACAATACTTCTCTCCCAATGTAGCGATAGTCTGGATGAAAGACGGGTCGTCTTTTAAGTTCACACAAAACAAACTGTTCTCTTTTACCTCCATCGCCTTTGGGGTATCGAAGTCTTCAACATAAGAACCATCAACCTTTGTAACTCCGTATCCAGAACCAAGCAGAGTTGCCTTGAGGTCCCTGTTCCTGTTCATATTCTTTTCACCTTCTTCAGGCATTTCTGCATTATCTGTGCAGTTTCCCATGTCCATCAAGTCACCACGGAAAGCAGTCAAGATGGCGCAATCGTGATTCATGATATGCTTCCTCACCCTACTTAAACCGGATTCGTTAATGAACTGCCTCCAACCTTCCATTATTAATTTCATATTAATTATTCCTATTCCATTGTCTATAGAAAGACTTCTCGCCTTTCTTTATATCGTTCAACCAAACATCTGGAGGCACAAACCTACCGTCAATCTTTTTGAATTTGATTGCAAAATTTGAATACTTCTTTAAGAGATTTTTGATTGGTTTGTCTAAAAAACCTTCACCATCTCTACTCAATATCACATACGCATCATAGTATTTGCCTCTCAGCATCTTATCAAAGACTCGATTAATTCCCTTGTCCGTTGGCGAAGTGTCACCCATACTCAAGTTAAACTCTATCTCGTCAAGATGCTTTCTCCAATTTTCCATTATCAATTTCATATCTAATTCCTTATATGACCAATCCAAGCATATCTTTTTCTATTCTGAAGATACCCCTCTTTCATATCATTTCTATATGCCTCTTTCTCGAAAGGTATCTCAAGATAAGCAAACCTACCATTCCTAAGAGTAATATAATTATAGACCCACCATGCAATATACAAAAAATAAAAACCGACAAACAACAGTTCTATTTGCTGCTGTAAGTGAATACTTTCATGACGTCTGGTCACTGGACTTGCAAGACCTTTCACGAATACAAGTGGACCCAAGATTATTGCTCTTATATCGATTGGAGCAATCTTGGAAAGTATCTTTGGCAAACTACTGTTCTCAACGAATAGCGGTCTTATCCTATTCAACATCTCCGTCCCCCAGAACCTCTTCCACCTTTATCAACCAATTGCAGGATACCCACCCCTGATGTTCACTAACCTTTACGACATCTGTATACTTCTTAAAGAATCTTTCGTATCTCGTGCCAGGAACCATGCGAACCATCGCTCTGTGTTTGTTGGTCAGTGTGTCTGGACTTTCTGATATCTTTAGCACCACTGCGATCCACTCTCTTCCATATAGGATATGGTTTACCAGATCTCCAACCCTAAGTTCCTTCTTTCTTAAAATCCTTTCCAAAATCTTCATCTATCCTGATCTCATGAGATCTTTGCTCTTCGATGGACTTAACGGAAAAATAGTAAACAAAACCTAAAATAATTAGGCACATAATCCACAAAATCAGAACAGTGTTCATAAACTTATTATTCATGTCACAAAATACAACCTATAGAAATACAAAGCAGCAGTGATAATCGCTGCCAAAACCTTGACAGGAAAGTTGTGAAACAAGTATTTCTTTATCACAAAACTTCCAAATAATCATAGTTGGTAACAGAAACAACCTCAGTCATGTCATAGGTTATTCTGTTAACAATGTCTCCTCTATTCCTATTCTTTGCATCTAACAAAGAGTTTTTCATTTTTACAAAACACTTTTCTGCATTGATATAATACTCATAAGCATCGCTTACTGCCTCAGTACTAGCACCAGATAAAGATCTTGACCTCCCAAAGAATAGCATGTTGTTTCTACTAGTGTTCTTGAGACTGATCCTGACTTCACAGTGGGCGTTCGCTCCGAGTGAACCTGGAGAACCAAAACTTTTAGGATTTGTTTTTACCTGAAACCCTGTAAACTCTATTGTTTTCAATGACTTATATATTTCTGAGTAGTGTCTCATGTAAGCATCGAAGATACTTTCCACTACTCCAGAACCCTCGCTCTTGATTGATTTTCGCTTATTGTTTTCTAGGAATGAAACCTTTACATTGCAAAGACCATTGCTTATATCTTCTTTCAAATCAATTGCTAGTGGTTTAATTAAGATCAGATCATCTTTGACATACTTCTTGATAAGAGAGAAGATGTTTTCTCTTCTTTCTTCATCTATGATCTTCATCAGATATCTTGCCTTCGTAACCTACTGGACACCTTAAATACTCGATTGATGCCCGACACTCTCTTCAGTGCCTGCAAGATTTGAGACCTTCTCTTCTCTGGTCCGACTGGGACACCAACTGGAGTTGGTACAAACTTGATGCTTAGAGCGGCAACATAAACACCCTTTGTAACTGGTTTAACCTCACCCTCTGTCTTAACGATTGTGACTGAGGGAAGTGCTCTCACGTCTGTCAAGATACTCTCCAAGGACCTCTCAACGTCGGTGTACTGAACAAGACACTCAAATCCATAGATCCCCTTCTGTCTTGACCTGCCTGTCTTCTCTTCAGACAAAGAATCCAAATAGTTTTTTATGTCTTTTTCTAATTGTTTATCCATTTTAACACCTAAAAATACATCTTAATTAGTGAAAAGACGCCAAAAATGCCGTCTAGTTTCACCGTGATTCTATTATACAAACACCTATTAGCAAAAAAGTTGAATAAATATAATGATCACTGCCAAGACAAAGCATACAAAAGTCTTTGGAGAGAAGATGGATTCTCCCAACAAATACCAACTGAGAACACTAAAAACCAGTATGCCTGCACTTGAACCGATAAACCTAGCAGACCACACCGAGTTGAACTCATGTGCCGCAAGTTTCCAAGCGTGCCAAAAGGATATGCTAGTTGGTACTCCGAAAAGAAAAGATACTAAAATATATCTTCCTTCCCACCACTCAGACAGAAACTGGGAGTTTAATTGAAACCACGCTAGGGTCTGTGCTAATATAAACAGTCCTATTATCAGAGCGTAGTTCATGCTCAATGAACCAAATCGACATCAATACCAGCAGACACTAATTTGATCTGATATTCTGACAACCCTTTCAGCAACTGGGCAAGAACCTTTGCAGTAATAACTGATATCACTATAACCTCCCCCTTTTGATCTCCATCCAAAAGACCATAACCATCTACCGTTTGACATATCGTTCGCGCAGTCAAGAATGCGTCTATAACCGTTTCCTTTTGATAGTCACTGTACTTAATATTTTCTTGATAGTAATCCCTCATGATGCACTCAAGTCTTGCTTCATACGACTTGGCAGTCTCATAGAAAGCAATCAACGCACTTCTCGGATACTCAACCCCTTTTGCGGACTGGGACATTTTCACCCTCGCTCCAAAACATCTTGTTCTTTCTCTTGTTCGTAATCAGAAGGGCACTTAAAAGTTTCTGACCATTCTTCTGAATAACCTTGCAACTTAGCGGAGACAGTGTCCCATATCTTGGTTCAGGTTTTTTCTTCTGATACTTTCTCCTCGGAGGTGGTTCATTCAAAAACTCTACGCAACTTTCCAGTATATCAACTTCAGACATGCTGGGGTCTATGTTATCAAAGTCAAGATCAATGTATACCCCGACAACCCAAGCACTGACTCCGAAACCAGGGACATTCCAAAACCTAGACCCATGATATTTGCCGTATCTCTTTTTGGGACTGACCATACCGAGATGCTCGTTGATTTCTTTTAGATCGCATTTAATCATCTGCTTGCTCTTTCAATCTATTTTCAAGTTCAGTGAAACCACCGATAAATTTATTATAACCTGTTTCTAAGTTATTTTCAACAATTAGTGGTACAGTCTGGTGCTCATAGAAGTCCATCAACTGACGGACGAATGCTTCGTCACCCTCGTGGTCAAAGAAGTCATATAACTTTTTCTTATTGTATAAGAGGGCACAAGCAGACTGACAATACTCGCAAGACCTACGACCCCACACATAGTACCTCTTAGTGTTATCCATTTAACAAACCCTTGTTGCTTGTCATCTTTTTTTTAATCGAAGTAATGTTTCCCTCAACCAATTTCGAAACCGTAGAACTTCCGGTATTGATAACCACCCTGGTAATCTCTGATCCTCCGATTGGCGAGTGAGGTTCTAGAAGCACTATATTGCTTGGATTAATTACTATCTTTGTTCTTTCGATTGTCTCTTTTGGGTGTGAAGGAATTAGGGTTCTTTCAATTCGAAGCGTTCTTCTCACTTCTGTCAATGTGATCACTTTCTTTCTCCGTGCTTTGTGTGTTACTGTTTGTGATTGCCGCCAGGTATCCCGTTGCAATGCCACTGATGTCATCTAGGGAGACCCTTGCTTCCTCCACCTTTGCGGAAAGAAGTGCCAAGTCTTGCAGCATTGTATCAGAGATACCGTCTTGGTCTCTCATTCCGTCTGACACAACACTACAAGCGGTCAAAGTGCTGGAGACATTCTCTAGGAGACGCGCCACCTCACTAGGGACGTCTTCCAAATCAACCCTGTATGCAATAGTTACTTTCATTTGATTCCTTGTGTTTAGAAAAGTTTAATAATAAAAGCGGATACAAGACCAACAATGGAAGTGAAAAGGGTCCAGATCATTTTTGTGGAAGTATCCTTCCAAGTTTCCAATGCTTTAAGTCTAGCGTACAGACCTTCATCTGGGTTGTAAACCGCTTCTTTTATTTTATTTATATTTTCTAGCATCTCCTCTTGCTTCTCTTTGACGCCATCAATGTTGGTTATCAGACGATCAAACTTAATCTCTAAATCTACTAGAAAATCCTTTCCTGCTTCTTGTGACATGATCTGGTTCCTCCCACTGTAAATAGAACTGTAGATCTATTATGACTCAATAATTGCGTTACTGGTCATGATCAAAGTTCCTGCTACAGACACTGCATTCTGAAGAGCGCATCGAGTAACCTTGGCAGGATCAATTACACCCTTCTCCAGCAAGTTCACAGTTTCTCCGTTAGAGAAGTCAATGCCCGTACAGTTGTCCTCAATGGTATCTAACTTCATAAAGCAGACTTCTGGACTCATACCAGCATTGTTTGCCATTGTCCTAATCGGTTCTTTCAAAGCGTCTTGAAGGATATACGAACCTGGAGTTCCGTCGCTTAAAGTCTTTGAAAGATTATACAAGGTGATCCCACCACCTGGTACAACACCCTCTTGTTGAGCAGAACGAACTGCTTCTAATGCGTCTTCGATGCGATGCTTCTTCTCAATCATCTCGATTTCTGTTGCTGCGCCGACCTTAATAACTGCAATCCCAGAAGACAATCTTGTGACCCGCTCTTGCAATCTCTCTGCTGAATGGAGATCGTTTGTCTCAGAGATCTCTAATTTGATATCTTCAATTCTCTTCTCGATCTCTGTCGTGTCTCCCGTACCGTCTACTACGGTGGTCTGACCTTTTGAAATCTCTACATTGCGGGCAGTGCCAAAGTCTAATAGTTTTACGTCAGCAAGCGAATGACCCTCTGATCGCCTGAAGAACTTACCACCAGTAGCGATAGCAAGATCTGCCATGATGCTTCGGCGTTCCTCTCCGTAACGAGGACCCTTTACCGCTGCGACCTTCATACTTCCACGAACCGTGTTCATGATCAATGCGGCGAGTGCCTGACCTTCAATGTCATCTGCTACAATGATCAAAGGTTTGTTTTCTCTTGCAACGATCTCCAGGGCGGGCAGGATCTGATCGACAGTTTCCAACTTTTCGTCTGTGATCAGAAACATTGGACTGTCATACCTTACAACCTTCTTCCTCTCATCAGTGATAAAGGCACCTGCTGCATAACCAGAATCAAACCTAAAACCCTCCACCAAGTCTAAACTAGTGTCCAGCGACCGTGCTTCCTCTACTGTGATGGATCCATTCTTCCCCACACGATCCACTGCTGTAGCGATCAGGTTGCCGATATCATCATCATTGTTTGCAGAGATCTTTGCGATATGTGCAACGTCCTCTTCAGATGAAATGGGTTGGGCGACCTCTTTCAACCCCTCTACCACCTGAGTCAAGGCAGTATCCAGAGACCTTTTGATTTCAATCGGAGATGTCCCGGAGTCAACATACTTCAAAGCAGTGTTGAAGATTGCTCTTGTCAAGACTGTAGAAGTCGTAGTACCATCGCCTGCATCTGAGTTTGTTTTAGCAGATGCCTGCTTGACTACGGTTGCGCCCGCATTCTCTACTGGGTCAGACAATGATACAAACCCAGCGACTGTAACACCATCCTTTGTAACGATGGGTTGATTGTCCTTGCCTTGCAGCAAGACGTTTTGACCTTTTGGTCCTAGTGTAACAGACACGTAGTCTGCCAAGATATTGACGCCTCGGGAGATCTTCCTCCTGAGTTTCGCGCCCTCATTCAATGTTTTAGTCATTAGTTCCTCTCTTTGTGAGATTATATTATAAACACAGGAGATGTGTTTGTCAACTATAAAAGTTAATTTTGTTGTATTTTTTGTGCAGCACTCTTTGCTTTCTCTGCTTTCTTTTCTGCTTTCGCTGCTTTCGTTTTAGTCTCTTTCTCTGCACCAACCAGGTCTCGCACAGCATCGATCAACTGATCGGTTTCCTCTATCAAAGAGTTAAACTTCTTATTAACCATATCAGCAATCTGTTCTGAAACGGGAACGACGTTTGAGATATCTAGCGTTCCGATGAGTTCTGCCCTCAAGGTCACTCCATCCTTAGACACCTCTTCGCCCTTAGATGCTGCCTTGTAGTAAGACAGACTGAACTGACCTTCAGCGGATTCTTCTTCAAGAGACACCTTAATGTTATAAAAAGATAGTTCGTTCTTGTCTTCGCTTTTGCGAGCAACAATGTAATCGACAGAACCACCTGCTGATGCGAGTAACTTCTTAGATCCAGTGATGGTTGTCTTAGGTCCTATCAACTTTAATGAGACACCCTCGCCACTAGAAGACACTACATCCTTGATGTTATCAACCGTGCTAGTCTCCACCTTCATGCCAAATAGGATTGCGAACAACCTCTCGAAAAGAAACCCTGCGGAGGAAGGACTGGCATTGTCAACGAGATTGTAGATAACTCTCATCATCCTTACACGATTCATTAAATCGACAGGAGACTTGTCTTGAATACTTTCTGATTGCAATCTAGAACCCATATCGATGAGTCTGGAGATGCCAGTTCCAAAGTCTGCTGATTTGTCAATACCTAATGATTTGGCAACCGAAACAATTTGATTATAATCTTTATCCTCAATATCCTCTTCCCTGCCCAAGAAACTGGCATCAAGTTTCAAGTCTAAGAATGCTGGAAACTTTTTATACTTGACTTCCTGCTCATTCAATACAGGTTTGGAATATCTTTCTACTAAAGATAATACTTCTTTATAAATGTTGTAGTCGCCCATGTTTTCCTCCTCTAGATGATTACGTCGGCAATACCGTACTCAACCGCTTGCTCTGCTGATAAATAGATATCCAACTGCTTTTTAAGCATTGCTTGAATCTTTCTTTCTGTTAACTTGGTCTCTGACGCCAAACATTTAATGTAGCGTTCCTGGATCCATCTCATCTCTTCTATCTCGTTTTCAATGCTAACCAAAGAACCATGGGAACCTCCAAGGATTGAGTGGATCATAACTCGACAGTTTCTTCCAATCTTTCTTTGTCCCTCGGTACCGGACGCTAAAAGAAGAACCCCCGCCGACATCACCTTACCCAAACCTACGGTCTCAATGGTAGTGTTCTCTCTCACAGTACGCATTGTATCATGGATAGAAAACATCTCTGCTGCCGAACCACCATAAGTAGAAACGATCATCTTGATGGGTTTCTTCAAGACAAGAATCTCTTCTGGATCATCTACGCTTTCTTGTTGATAATACCCATTCTCACTTAGATAATAGAGAGCATTAACTGTCTCCTCTCCAGTTCTTTCAGTGACATCACCATAAAGACTTATCGTCCTTGGATATTCTCTTTGTGGTGCCGCAGGTTGTTCAACATTGTTGATTATAACGATTGGTTGACCGTCTGGAGTTTCAGCGAACGCTACCGATGAATCAACTTCCTCGCCGCTACTTGTCTGATTTTCTAGGTCTTCCACGTCGTCTTTTGCTAATCTCTTTGTGTTTGCCTGTTCTGTTGTTGTATTCTGTGACATTTATTTCTAATTCCTTTGCAAAGTTAATCCATTCCTTTTGATTCTCAAACACCTTTTCGAAAATCAAAACTGTTTGTTTGTTTACTGATCCGTACCCTTCGCCAACAATTGTCCCGCCGATTTGCTGAGTTAGTTTATTAACTAACCTTTTACTCGTGGCAGTCAACTGTAGACGATAAACACAGGTTTGATCATCAAGTTTCCTGAACATCCAACCAACTAAACTAGCACTCATTTTTTCTCTTCCTTTTTTATTTTGTTCATTGCTGCGTTCCAAGACTGATAATATTCTGCTCCCATAATTGATTTGGGTCTTTCTAACATCAGTTTCTTTATAGCAGAATTCCTCCAAGTCTTCAAGACTCTTTGATCTTTTTTTGCTATTTTCTCAATCTCCTCATCTTCTAGACCAGACTGTCTCAATGCGATATACTTCATTCTCATCATGCGAAGCATGTCTGCATCCAGTGCCTGATAAATTTTAAGAACTGCGGACTCTATGTTGTTATAGAACCTACCGTACTCCACTGCTCTGAACATTGAAGTAAGAATTCGATAACTTAGAATACCGCTCAAATAGTAAATTAAAAAGTATTGTATGTTGTTTTCCATTTGTATAATATACCATAACCTAGTCTATTAGTCAAACAAAAAACCCCCTTTAAAGATTTAAAGGGGGTCTCTTTTAAATGAGCAAGTATCAATATTTTTTAAGAGTTCTTAAGTTTCTCAGATACAAGTCTCTTAAGGACCTTCTTGCTGACCTCGTTTACGAGAGACTCAATGTCGAATTTTTCCATCATCTCGTCCTCGTCTTCCTCCTTGTCATCGGCATCCATCTCGGCGTCCATATCGTCTTCCATTTCTGCTTCCATTTCATCATCCATTTCAGCGTCCATTTCGTCGTCCATGTCACCCTTGTCTCCACCGTGGAGAGCGGCAATCTTCTCGCCCAACTTCATGAGGAGCGCTGCCTCTTCGTCGGTAAGGGAGATGTCGTCGGCGTCAGCGTCCTCTGCCTCGTACATATCCTCTTCCATCTCGTCCTCTTCCATACCGTAACCTTCGGTGGTGGTGTCCTCTTCTACAACTTCCTCCTCGTTTACTTCCTCTTCGGTAATCTCTTCTTCTTCGTTGATTTCCTCATTGGTTTCAGTCGTGTCGGTCGTCTCAGTAACAACCTCTTCAGTTGCTTCCGTAGTCTCGTTAACCTCAGTTACCTCTGCCGTTTCAGTGGTCTCAGTCTCTTCCGTATTCTGCTCATCGTTCTCAGAGATGAGGTTGGCGAACACGCCATTAATGTTTGCAAGTTTCATGAACCTGCGGATTGTTGTTTCGTTGAGTAGATCTTTCTTGCTCATAGTGATTTTAACTCCTTTAAAAATATCAAAAACTCACTCCTAATTAGTATTATTTATTCAAAAAAGTTTCTTTTATTGCATATTCTAGATAGTTTTTTCATTGCCTGTGTCTCTAATTGCTTAACACGTACAAAACTTATACCTAATCTTTTGCCGACCTCTTCCAAGGTCATGGCACCATTTTTCCTAATTGCTTCATAAATGCAGTTGTTATCTTCCGGGGAATCTATCCAAGACCGGTCCTTTTCTAATTTCTCTTTTTTCTCTTGCTTTGTCATATTTCTCCATGCTCTTGCGCTATCATATCGAAAATGTCCTCAAGTTCATCTTCAGAAAGCGCAAATCTTTTTTGGATCTCCTTTCCTTTGTTTATTAGATCTCTAGTCTTCTTTTTCTTATCCTTACCTCGATGGGTTAGTTTTGTCTTTAGTTTCTCGACTACTTCAAGCATGTCCTCGTCTTTGTCCAGGTACAGTTGAATCAATGTAGTGAAAAAATTTTGCTGCGAGAAACCGTCGTGACGAAGACGGATTCTCAAATCAACATGTAACTTATCCAATATTAAAAACTGTACTGCCTTATAGTCTGAACCATACTTGTCGTAATACTTTTTCATACACTTCTATTCATAATGTGAGTAGAAGACTCCACCTGTGATGCTGAAGTTTGAATAACAAACTCTCGATTCAATTGTAACTCCCTGATATTCCTTGCCCCCGTATAAGACAGTCCGCTTCGAATATTCTGCTTCAAGTCAGTCAACACTAACTCTACTGGTCCCTTGTATGGAACTGTAGTTGCAACACCTTCTAGTGAATTAGCAGAACCCTTCCAGTCCTCCTGTGCTTCTCGTGATGCCATGCCTCGATATGACTTGAAAGACTTGCCTGATGTGGACTGCATCAAAACTCCTGGAGTCTCTGTTGTGCCCGCCAACATTGAACCAAGCATAACAAAGTCTGATCCGGCAGCGAGTGCTTTGACTATATCCCCTGCCGTCTTGATCCCTCCATCCGCAATGATCGCAGCAGGACTTATGTGCTCAGTGTCTTCTCGAAGACCTTTAAGGATCACGTCCCTCTCCATGGCACAACCCAGGACAGACCACAATGTAGGAACCCCGTGACCAGTCTGAATCCTAGTCGAACATATAGATCCACCGCCGATACCTACTCGAACGGCATCAGCACCCCAAGATGACAAATCATAATAACCTTCAGGGGTCGCCACATTGCCAGCAATCAAAGTCACAGTGTCTGCAAAGATATCTTTAAGTCTCTTGATTGCCGACTCTACGTTCGAGTGATGTCCGTGAGCAACATCAATACAAATAACTTTTGCACCATTACTGTGAAGTGCGATTGCTCTTTCTGTAAAATCATCCGTAACCCCTACCGCTGCACCGATATTGGTTGCTCCTGATTGAACCGCATCGCTCACAAGAGCGCACTGTTCCTTGATTGTGTTGTACCTATGTACGACACCCAGACCCCCAATCGAATCCATTGATACAGACATCTTTGTTTCTGTTACTGTATCCATTGGACTTGACAATACTGGTAGATCTAGAGTGACACCACCCATTGTTGAAGACGTGTCTATCTCCTTTCTTGATGTGATGTCTGACCTTTTGGGCACCAACAACACATCGTCGAATGCCAAAGTATTTCTAAACATTCCCTTCTCCTCTTTGTTTTTTGAAATCTTCTATAATATCATGCGCCTTGTTCCAACAAGCAGGGCAATACAAATTGACCTTCTTCTCCTTCTTCCTCACAACCACAGTCCAAGTTTTGACTTGTTCTTTGTCTGTTTTATCGAAAGGTTCATTGCAGGCAAGACAGTGATCACCAATCTTATCAAACATGGTGAGTTGTTCAGACATCTTTTTTTCAGTGTCTTTTTCTTTTTTTCTTCTTATCTTTCTCTTGATAGAAGTCATACTATTCCCCTGTGGAACCCAGAGACCCAGCACCTCTATCTGTTGTTCCACCATAAATGTTATCTTCTTCAATCTCAATCAATAACGGTTTCTGGATCTGAACAAAGACACCCTGTGCCAACTTGACACCAGGTTCAATGACTTGCGTATCAGTTCCAATATTCTGAAGGTTTACAAAGATCTCTCCTGTGTATCCCTCGTCCACAACACAAGCACCTGTAATCAAAGACTTTTTGGATGCCACGCCGGATTTGTTCATGATCTGAAGCATACAACCCGATGGAACTTCCATCTTAATTCCAGTGCCCAGAACAACTGATCTGCCGGGTTCTACCGTAACTGTGCTGCTGTCCTCCGGTGCGAAGAAGAAGTCCATACCGGCATCCGTTGTATGTGCCCTTTCAGGGACCTTCGCTGCTTCTCTTACTTTAAAAACTCTAACTTTATCAAACATAGTTTCTCCTTTAATTTATATTAACAATTAATCTTTCTATTGTCAAGATATTTTTTCCACTCTTCTAATGTTTTTTTGCCTTTGGAATCATTGCACGGAAAGCAGCAAGCAACCACGTTGTCTATAGTATAATGACCGTCACTATCTACTCGGTCCAATCCAATGGTCTCAATCTCTGCTCCACAATATTCACAAGGTTTTTGCCAAAAGGATTCAAATTGTTCCATCGTCAAATGGAACTCTATCCCTCTTTGTTTTGCGCCGCTCTTATAATCACAGAATCTCCCTGAAGGCGTGCGGCGGTATTGCTTTTGGTATTCTGAGTTGCGTTCTTTGTTTTGTTCACGGTATTGCTTAAATCTTTCTTTGTTTTGTTCATAGTATTGCTTTTGGTATTCTGAGATGCTTTCTTTGTTTTGTTCACGCCATTGCTTGGTGCGTTCTTGGATACGTTCTTTGTTTTGTTCACGCCATCGCTTGGTGCGTTCTTGTTCGCGTTCTTTGTTTTGTTCATAGTGTTGCTTTCTGCAATCCTTGCATTGGAATCGCAACCCGTCTTTACTAGATGCTCTTTTGCCGAACTTTTCAAATGGTTTCTCTTGCTTGCACTTACTACACACCTTCATGAATAGCACCTATGCTAATAACTTAAACATTTTTCTCACAGACCTTGTGCTGAATCCCCACTGAGCATCCCAGTTAAGTCTTGCCATGTAAGGTCTGTTGACGTGAACTCGATCAGTCTCTGGTTTGACACCCCAACACTTGATGGTATTTGTTTCAGAGTTTGAGTCAATAACTCTGACAAGATAATAATCTTTACCATTCCGTGTCTTCTTTTTAATCACCTCTCTGGGGATGAACCAGACAACCTGCAAATCGGGATCGAACTCAGAGATCGGTGGGACATACATCTCATCCAACTTTCTCATGATCTCTGGTCCCATAACAAGATTAATCGGGAACACTCCAGTTAAATCAACTAAATGCTGGATCTTTTCTTCTTCGGAGAAATCTCCCTCATCCGCATAGTTTTCAATATTCTCTATTAAGTTCTTTTCCTTTCGAGGTCGATCAACCGCAACAGCAGACCAGAAATGCTTTAGACCTGTGAACCTGTCGTCTACCAAATCATTCAACGCCTGAGATCTAGTCAGAGCACATATAGTCTTTTTGTTCAACTTACTGTAAATGATGTCCTCGTTGAAGAGAAATTCCTCAATCGTATTAAACGGTCTGTGGTCTAAGATCTGCTTGATTGCCGATTCACCGAGACCCTTAATGGAAGTCAGAGGTTGAATCAAAGTCTTTGTATCTTCCCCAATCTCCCAAACAGTTCCAGAAGTGTTTACATTGAGAGGAACAATGTCATACCCAAAAGACTTAACAGTATTAATTGCTCTTTCTTTTCTTGTCTCTGGTTCTTTGTCTAAGAACGCTGCTAACCAACATTCAGGATAGTAATTGAACAACCAGGCACACTGATAAGACAAGATGCAGTAAGACACCGCATGAGACTTGTTAAAACCATAACCTGAAAAGTACTCAAAGGTCTGCCAAAGTTCCTGCGCTTGTGCTCTGGATATTCCCTTTTCCAAGCAACCATCCTTGAACTTGCACCAGATCTTATCCTTCTCTTCGGCGACAGCACCTGTCCCTTTCTTCGTCAACAACTTTCTAAGCTTGTTACCCTCATCTAGAGATAGGTTCTTACCTAACCTGTGAGCAAGCATTGCGATCTGTTCCTGAAAAATGAGGAAACCAAAAGTCTCTTCAGTAACCTCTCGAACGGTGTCGTTAAGATAATAAACGTCTTCTGGGTTTTCCTTTGCCGCAACGTACTTATCGTGAACATTCGCAGACAAAGGACCTGGTCTGTAAATCGAAGTGATCGCCGCTAACTCAATAATATTATTTGGTTTTGCCTGCTCGCAGAACTTTTGTGCTCCAGTCTCTGTGAACTGGAAGATACCTGCCCACTTACCTGCATGGAATACGTTCTCCCAAACCTCTTTGTCGTTCAAGTCCATCTTTTCAGAATGAAGTTGTTCTTCGTAGAAATGCCTTACATCATCGAAGGATGGGTCAGGATTGTTATGATAACGCTTCAACACATGACGAATGGCACCTTCGATCATTCTCAAAGAAGCAAGACCAAGAATATCAAACTTAATAAAACCCATAGGTTCAAGATGTCTAACGTTCTGCCCCTCAGACCAAGGAGTTTGCCTCACACCCTTACTGTTGATTAGAGGCATCCATTGGTCTAGGTTTTCCCCAACTACGACACCGCCTGCGTGTCTTGAAGCAGATCTAGTCTGACCATACAGTGCATTGATGTGTGTCTTGATGTGTGGATACTTCTTGAGAAACCCCTGTAGTGTTTCAGAGTATTCCATCAACTCCTCAAAAGTAGGATTGTAAACACCAGCAGTGATGCCGTGTGCCTTCTTTGCCAACGGGGTTGCCTCGTGAAGCATCTTGCCTGTTACAAGATTTACTTCATTAAAAGGAACTCCATAAAACTTTGAAATGTCTTTCACTAAAGATCTTAGTTGCAAAGTGTTCCAGTTGGTAATAGGGACCACAGTAGTGTCTCCCCATGCCTCAACAAGTTCCTCTTTCAACTTCATTGGTTCAGCAGTATCAAAATCAATATCAGGATAACCAGAACCACCTTTTGTCAAGAAACGCTCAAATTGAAGTCCGTAACGGATCGGATCGACTTGGGTAATACCCAAGGCATAGGCGACCAAAGAACCCGCCGCAGAACCGCGTCCTGCGCCTGTGAGTTGTGTTTTAGAAGCACGATCTGCTATCGCTTTCATAGTTAAGAAATACTTTGAAAAACCTCTGTTCTCAATGATATCTACTTCATACTTAAGTCTCTCAACATACTCAGTCTTATTCGCAAACCCTCTAAGTTTAGCACCCTCAATACAATAACTCGCAAGTGCTTGTTCTGCTGTGTATCCATCAGGAACCACAAAATCAGGAAGACGGACTGTGCTATCTGGATAGAAGGATTCGATTCTTTCATGCGCGATGTGATGAGTTCGTTCAATAGATGCCCTAATCAGATCATCGTCATACTCCGCTCCACATTCAGCAGAATACTTTTTATAACTCTCCCACATCTGATCGCCGTTCTTGGGATAGAGTTCGTAACCAATCTCCTCAACAGACATTGGGATCTCATCTGACAGGTAATCTGGTTTACTCTTTCCTAACCAACCGAGGCGCTTATATAGTTCTCGGTCCTTCCAAGCGTCAGGAGAATAGTAGTGACTATCTGCTGTAGAAATCAACTCGATGCCGAACTCGTAATGCATTTGAATAATATAATGATTTAGTTCATGTTGTTCGGGTACATTATTCCACTGCAACTCACCATACCATCTATCACCAAAAATAGATTGCATCTTCTGTGTAGTCTTGCGCATTGCATCCACAATGGCATCTGGACCACTATCTCGATTGTTCCAGTAGTCTTGTGCGTATGTGCCGCCGAGACAAGCACTAGCGGCGATGATGCCCTCGTTGTGCTTCTTGAGCATTGCATAGTCAACGCGAGGAAACCGATAGTAGTTGTCTCCTGTGTACGACCTTGAGATCATCTTGAAGAGATTCTTTAGACCAGTCTGGTTCTGGGCGAGAAGAATGAGATGTCCGCGCCTGTTAAGAATTGACTTGTTCTTCTTTTTTGATTCCTCATTCTCAACTGTTGCGCCGGACTGGAGGTCGTCGTATTGTGATTTGTTCTTTGCCTCTGCGCGGATCTCATCGTAATCCTGCTTCCACTTCGCCACGGATGGTAAAAAGTAAACTTCACATCCATAGATAGGTTTGAAGTTCTTTCCTTCTTTCTGCATCTTTTTGGCGTGCAGCACTTGATATGCTAAACCATTTGCATTGCCATGGTCGGTTAGAGCGAGGGCATCCATACCGTTTTCATAAGCAAAGTCCATATGCTGCTGGGGATACCCCATTGCATCAAATATTGACCCTGCTACAGAATGAGCATGAAGACCAACAAAAGGAATGCTTGGAGTCTCTCTAGTTGCCGTAGTCATTCAACACTCCCTCCAGATCAGTTTTAATATTGTGTAAATCATTTAACAGTTCTTGCATGCTCTCTCTTTCTGGTTGTGCTGCATAGTAAATAAGATCTTCTAAAAAATTCAGTTCTCCAGTTGTAAGATTCTCAAACCTCACTGAGAAACCTGCATCCTCTTTAATGTAGTAAGGTACTCTGCTGTACACTTCATGAAGGTTTACTTTGTTTTTCATCTGCTTCATTCTCCAATTCTTCAAATTTAATCTTTCCGTAAGACTTATAAGTCAAGTACCTACCAACCGGAGCATACGACTTGGAGGCAACATCCGAGTTCATATATACCACATAACTGTCCCAACTGTCAATAGGATAGTACTCTTTTGTTTCAATTTTATTTGTTTTAAGGTTTGCAATTGGATGGTATATATCTTTTAGAGAAAAGTCTTTTGAAGACCATCGATCCGAAGCAGACATCTCTCTACTACCTCCTGTGCAGTTTTGCTTGACCTCTGTTAGATAAAGCTTGTATTCTTCTGCATCAAAAGTAAATGGCAAGTATAGACCGTCTGCCACACTCTTCCCTTTGTATGTGACCACAGTGGGTTTGGAAGATCTGATCAAAGATCTGTTTCCTGAGATCTCGTAAGGTGGCAGTACTGCACAAGGGAATGAAACAAAGTACCTGTCAGGATTTAACCACTTAGACATACGACTGCTCATCAAAAACGCAGTTAAAGCACCGTGCAATATGGACCAACCCAGACTGTCTCTCCTGTCCCTATCCTTTGGATGGATTGGAGTATAGAAAATAGGTATTCTCTTTTTGTCATCAGAATGATTGCTTGTTCGACTATTGGATTCTACAGAACGAGTATCGTATAACCAATCCCCTAATCTATGTTTTATCAAAGGTTGAACATCATCATTGCAAACTATCCAGATCGTATTACAACCTGCTGTTGAACACTCAATGACACTTCTCTCAATAGCGGTGTAACATTTCCCAATCTGTGTTAGACTGGGATCCCAAGGCATTTCAAGTCCAGCAGGCAAACCAGCGACTGGGATGATGCCCGCCAAGTGAAACCCACTGGTTCTGTCTTCATGGAGTTTTTCCATCAAAAATATCCCTTAAAGTAATGTTACTGCAAAAATGAATCTTATCAGTTGAACGATACATGTTCTTAGATATTAGTTCCTTTTCTCTCAAGGTAGGGCGCATCCTGACTTTGTATCTGTGAGCAATGCCCTTCTTATCGTAATACGAGACTCGCCCCTTAACTCCACCCTCGGTTAGGTGATATCTTGTTTTGAACACTGCCATTGTATCAGAATAATCAAACTCTGTCAACTGATCTTCTCTTAAATAAGAGACCGCTGCTATGTCTTTGAACGTTTTGTTTCCGTCTATTCTATCAGAGATGTAGAAAATAATATCGTTAATGAAATCATCACCAGTCTTGATTCTGTCTTGATTGTGAGGTTCACACCTATCTACAGAAAACCAATCCACTACACGATAAAGTTTCTCGGATTTGTTCAATAGGTCCAGAGTATGGTTAACACCGTTTTCGGTTTCAAACAAAAAGCATTGGTCATATTCTATATCTGTGACACTGGTGTTGTTGTGGACTACACGTATCTTATCTTCATCAACCGTGACCTGGTTAACTGAATCATAGAAAGGATTCAAACCATCTAGTCCAAGTGCCCATAGGTCTTTTGACCACATCTCTAATTCTGGTGTTTCATCGAATGTATCAAATCGAAAAGGATATTCATCGTTTGGTATAACGATTGGTATCTTCTTTTTTCTTGCAAAAGAAACGGCAGCGGTGGAAGAACCCACCACTACCTTTTTGTGCCTCATCTTTTTCATTCGACTTGCGGGATACACAATCCTAAATTGTAATCATAAGGATAGTGGTTAACAGTAAAGTATTGGTTCACAAAATTGTACCCTAGAGATCGAAGACCACCTAGTTGCTCAACTTGATTTATCTCCTCTTCCTCCTCTCTAGGCAGACATGCCTGGTCGATAATGGTCATCAAGTCATTGTACATAGTGACAGGGTCTCTGGTTAAAAAGAAGTCCATACCACCTGTCTCCAGCGCTCTTTCATCCCAGTCATAGAACTTAGGGGCAAAAGTGTGCAATACCGTTTTGCTGGCGTTGGTCAGTGCTGTCCTCAAGTCATCTCGATCAACAGGTGGTTCAAGAAAACTTTGAGACGCCTCGTCGCTAAAGACAATGATTATCCGATCTGTACCGGGTCTCCAATTGATAACAAATTCATTTAATCGAGGTTCTGAACCAATTCCTTGCACCCAATCCCTTCCTGCTAAATCAACCTCACCACTAAGATTTCTAAGTGACAAATACACCGCATCTCTCAACATCTCCTGACCTCCGGGATCATAATCAACTGCTGCAAACCTAGCAAGAAAATCCTCAAAGGGAGAGATATTTGAAACTATACGAAGCATCTCCCTATGACCGCCTCCATTGAGCATGACGTCGGTTGGTCCGATTACCAAACCCCAGTGGATCGCATCCTCTGCATCAAAGTGCTGGGCGAACCGTGACAAAGCAACGAACACCGCCTGGATCTCTTCCCTCATAGAACCGCTGACGTCTACGATTAAAAGAATGTCTGTATCCGCAACCTCTTCTCCATAATCAACCTCACCATCACAGTCATCGTCTGCCCCATTGCAAATCTCTCTTGAAGGAATTATTTCTCCTCCGCACAAATCTTCTACAAAATTAATGTTGTCATCATCCGCTCCCCAACGACCCTCAGAACAGTATTGAACTCCATCGGTGCATATGCCCACGCCAAGAGTTTCTGGTTCCCCAGTGTAACAATCCCTGGTCAAACCCTCATCGTTCATCTCATCGCAATCTTCGTCAAAAGCGTTGCACGTCTCTATCTCTAGTGCCTGACCCATGCCTGGGTGACATTCTACGTTAGGAGGAGGTTCGAAAAAGACACATGCCGCCAAACAGGGGGTCATCTCCATTTCGGTGCAGTCAACATCAATGCACTGGCATGTCTTAAATCCTGATCCGCAGATCAAGGGAGGTTCTGCACAAGGGAACAACACTCCAACTTGATCTACTGTACAGAGGCAATCCAACCCGTCATCAATGAATCCATTGCAATCATTATCGAAACCATCACAAATCTCTTCAATTGGCGCACGAGCAGAGCAAGAATTCCATCTACCACCGATGCAAGTCTCGATCCCTCTTTCGCATAATGTCTCGCACTCTCTAACTAGATCTTCGTCTGTGTTGCCGTCACAGTCGTTGTCCTCACCGTCGCAGACCTCATTCGGCAGTGGTCCACATTGACCACATGCATTTTCCTGTCCTTCGTCTACTGTGCCGTCACAATCATTGTCAACTAAGTCACAAACTTCTTCGCCTTGGTTTGGAGAAATACAATCAGTTACCACACCCTCTCGACAGATCCCAATACCAGGACCACAAGGTCCTTCACAAACTACAGGATCTTCATCCACTCGACTGTCACAATCATTGTCCTGATTATCACACAGTTCAGGTTCACAGGCAATACAAGGACCATGCATGATCTCACCCTTGTCACACAAGACTCTTTGTTGCCCTTGACGACCATCAGGTAATTGGCACTCAAACCAACGCAAAAATTCCCGCGAAGTACCGGGAGGGCATTCGTGTGCCACTTCACAAGGACTTTGATAAATTATTTCTGGAGGTGGACATTGAGGGTCAGTACCAAACTCGCACTGCTCCTCACTCTCATTACAGACCTCAACAACCACCAACATTGACTGAATTGAATTATCTGGGGTTGGAGGACAAAACCACTCCTGCCTTGAACAGCACTGTGGAAAACAGGTACAATACGCCTGGTAGTTGTCCACCGTAACCTCTTCGCATGAATTAACTTGAGGTGCTGCATCTTGCTTCAAGGCATCTCTGGGAGGAGAACGGTCAATATAAGAAACCTCTGGTCCATAATCAATAGAAGTAACATCACTAATTCTATTAAGGTCTTCAGATTGCTCCCTCTTTAGTGATTCGTCTTCGCACGAGATCAGGACCAGTGACCCAATCAAAACTGCCAACCTAACATCCATCCTGCAACAACTCCCACAATGTTTTAACTTTTGTAACATATTTCATCCTTTTATATTTGAACCCCTTCCTTAGACATATTGTCCCTGCGTTGTAATAGCAAATTCCCTTGTCTATATCTCCCTTTGCATATACCCTAATTGAATAAGAAAGGACTTGTGCACCAACTCTAATTGAGGTTCTTGGTCTTTTAAGTTGCTCACAAGTATACTTTTTTCTTTTAGTCTCTCTGCCGCCTGTCCACTTAGGAATCACCTGGGTTAATCCGCAGGCACCTGCTGAACTCTCTGCTCTTGGAAAATAAGAACTTTCAACGAATATCATTGCGCCCAAAAGATAGGGATCTATGTCGTTACGACTCGCCTCTCTCTCAATTGTTTTTTCATACTTGCAAACCATCCTCACCTGATAGTCGCTCATAGAAGGATATATCACCGGGAACATGGCGCATAAGGAAAGAAAGGTTGAGGACATTATTTTTCCTTACTGCTCGCAACAAGGTCTGAACTGCTTTGAATTTTGCCACCGCCGATGTTCCACATGAGTTCGATCCCCAAACTATTACACAAAGAAACTTCAGGAGTGTTGTCCCCCTTTCTATCACCACCGTTTGCAAATGCGTCTGGGCGGCATCTTGAAATTGCTTCGCACACGGTATTGTCTGAGTCATCCACCTTTTCGACGCGATAAACACCACGGATAGATCGAATAATTTCTGCTCTCTCTTCCCATGGCATAAAGACATAACCCTTCTTTCTCATCAACCAATCATCAGAGTTAGCAACTACGATGACTGGTCCGTGCTTAGATGCCTCTAGGATCATTCTGACGTGACCTACATGGATTGGGTCGAACCCACCTGAAACCATTACTTTCTTCATCTTATTCATTCCTGCTCCTGTATGCTCTTACAGACTCTGGAAAGTGCTTTTCTGCAATCTCCAAGCAAGCATCAGCAACTCTTTGAATCTCCCATTGAGCGCCTTCGTGAGACCTCAAAGAAACAAACTTCAAAAGGTTGTGCAGGTTTGCTGTCCCAAAGTATTGGGTGTATAAGTTCTGAGGAAGCACTCCTCTTGCTTGCTCTCTGCAAACTCCAGACTCGATCAACTGCTCATACAGTCTCAAACTTTTTTGGTTGTGGTTCTCCACTGCATCAGAAGCAAGATAACTTGGGACAGATACCTGGAACTCTCCAACATTTGAAATGCCATTGTTTAAGTCTGGATTGACTAGACTGTCCGTACTTGCCTGTCGATTTGATTTATGCTGGGTTCTAAACTCTTTAGGCGAGTAGAACTGCATATCTACAGAAGTATATCGACGACTAATTTCGTTATACGCCCAAGTACGATGACGATGGTGCTGACTCCGAATAAACAAAGGAACAGTAAAGCGCATTGTAATAGCACAATGCTCAAATGGACTAGTGTGGTTGTGCTTAATAAGGTAGTTAATAAGTTTAATATCTTTCTCATCTACACTATCCTTCTCTGCTCCAAAAGAAACCCTAGCAGAGTTAACCACAGACAAGTCGCTTCCCATATGGGAAACGTACTCTACTGAACCAATGCCATCATTATATAGATCAATTTTCATCAATATTCCGCAAAATTCCTACGACATAGTTTTCCAAAATCAAACAGTGAGTCTTGTCGTTCACCTTAACTTCTTCAAGCATAGAGTTGTCAACAACGACAACCTTTGATCCCACACTTGATGTAGAGAGGTTCAAGAACTGCTTTGAACAATCAACAGACACATCAACAACTGTTGCTAATGCATACTTCTCTCTGTTGGTGGTATACCCCTCTGGCAACAGAACCCCTGTTTGCTCTTCTTGCTTTTCTTCCTTGTGGGGGATAACCAACAAGTGCCTATTAACTGGTTTTAGTTTTGTCATCTTAAACACCTGTTAACCTCCCCATCGTTCGCTTCAACTGATTAAAGTATTCTGTCAGTTGTTCCATATCTGCGTCTTGCTGAACAAGGCGATATGCTTTTACTGCCAATCTCATATCTTCTGTTGTCAACCAGTTGTTGTCTCTGTAACTTTCTCTAAGGTCTTTTCTTTGCTCCTTGAAAGGTTCAATACACTCCTCAATGGCAGCGAAAGATTTGATAAAGTTGATGAGATGTTCGTCTCTAGAAATTTCATTTTGATCACTCATGTGAATACACTCCTTTTATTTAGAGATTATATTATAAGAACATTATATTAGATTGTCAAGAACTTTTTAAATTTTCTTGGTATTGCTTGATCTGATTCAAGGTTGATAGTTCCTTGTTAAGATCAATAGTGCGGATCTTATCGACACGGTACTCCTCCAATCTTATAGTTTTGGATTCGCCCGATTTGTTTCTAAGTTTGTCTGTCTTCTTTACACAATGCTCATATGCCTCATCACTGAACCACTTGACTTGTGCGTAAGACCAAGGGATGGGAATCCCTTGGTCTTCCTTCACGTAAATGTTTGTTACGACTCCGTATCTTCTGATTTTATGATACTCGTTATATACAACGTCTCCTACCTTCATTCTTCCTCACTTTCTTTTTGTTTGTTGGCAGTCACTTTTTCAAACCAAACCACGACTTGAGTGTCCCCACCATGAATAGTATAATATACTCCACGATACTTTTTAGCACCTTCTTCACGAATTGGTTTAAAATATTTTGCATACTCTGGATTCTCAGGTGGTAGGTCCTCCAGCATTAGCGATTTAAAAATCTTTGTATAATCTGGTCTTGTTTGTCCCAATGCTTTTTTCGATTTAGACAAGAGGTCTTCAGGATCCTCCATTAAATTATAAATGTCAGATGCATCTACAGAAGCAACAAACAAGTTACGGTGTTGACTCTTGACTATGTTTTCCGCTTCTTCTGGGTCAACATAAAAGAACACTCTTGGATAGGCAGATACCCTGTAGTCATTTCTAGAGTACGCTCCTCTTTTTGATAAGAAGAACTCTGGATCTAAGACAATCTGATCTTCTTTAGCAGAAGAGTAGTGATACAATTTCATAGCGCCACTACTCTTCGGACTTTCATTGAGAAGATACTTTTTCCATTTTTCCAAAATCTTCTTCATAGTATATCATCCTCTAGGTAATCATGCTTTTCATGCCTAGCGACTAAAGAGTCTAGTTTCCCAAATAAGGCAGAGTCTACAACTAAATTTGGGAACTCTTCGTGATATGCAACCTGCTTTATTCCACATATAGACTTTGTTATCGAAGTTGATAACTTTTTTATCTCTGCCTGGGTTAGACCCGATTCTTCCTTGGACAAGTGCCCTGCTTTCAGTTTGTTATACAATTCTAAAATCTTGTATATCTCTCTATCTGCGCTCATTCTCAACCTCCTTTATTAGAACGAAGTTATGGTACAGACACCTCCAGCACACGCTGCCTCTCCCTTGAGGTCTGTATTATCTTCTTCCTCTACAATCTTTGTCAAATCAACCGCTTTCAAGTCTGCCATTAATACTTCATATGTTTCTTTTGAACAATCCTCAAACGGTGTCTGTTTATAAGTACCTGTGTCATATGGCAAAACGGACAATCCATTATAACTTTCTCTGTTTTCCCACATCCATTCACCCACGTCATTCCATTCAGCATCCTTAATTGAAATGGTTGCTGACACGTTATGGGTGTTCTGACCTTTACTAAAACCTGGGTGAACCCAACGTTCAGACACTTCCTTGACCCTTCTAAGCAACTGAAGTGCTGACTCTGTACGAAGGATTGAACCCTCTGGTGCCTTCTGCGGCAAGGAAATCACTGCTGTTGTATGAGGACTAAAGTACTCATCCTCCAACAACTCAGGATGGTTCTGCTGAAGGTATGGATAGATAGACTCATTCTTGCCGACTCGGATTCTGCGAATATAATAATCGTTATGCCAAGCGTGAATACCGGAACTGGTTCCACACACCAAACTTGTAGTTCCAGCGGGTTTAACACAGGTCGTTCTTGCTGCTGGTTTAATGCCAATCTTTGAAGCAACTCTTTGATTCTCTGCTCTCACAACATCTGCTGCGGCAGTCATATCCAACTGAAGAACCTGACCCGAAGCGATGCCAGTCATGGAAACCCCGAGGAGTGCATCCTTTTCTGTGTTTCGCCTCCATACATCTCGAAGATAATGAAAGTCAGTATAACTCGCCTGAAGAGTTCCGATGAAAGACGCTGCTCGGACTCTACCTTCAAGATCTTCTTGATCTGTGATGTTTGATACATTCACCTCTGTAAGGTTGCAAAATTGATGTGGTCTAAGTCCAATCTCACAACAGGGGTTGGTGCCCCAATCTTTGTCATTAGAAAAATAAAACCCAGGTTCACCAGCACCGGAAGCACGGACTCGGTCCCACAGATCTAGAAAATACTCTTTGTCGATCTTGTGTCTAAGAAGGACCACCGAGTTATTTGCCCTTCCTCGTTGCGGGTTTGTCTCCCACCAATTTCCTGTCTTGGCAGAAAGCATCTGTTGATCATCTGCCGAAAACAAAGAAATCAATGCCGCTCTTCGAATGCCGCCTGCAAGCACAGCATCGGCAATGTGACAGATCATATCGTGAACCTCAATGGCAGTCAACTTATCTCCATCCGACTTCTCGGACAGCATCCCCTCGACCTTGACAAGGCATTCTCGAAGTGGTTGAGGTCCAGGTGCCTTGCCACCAGAAGTAATAAGTCTTGCACCCTTTGGTCTGATATCTGAATAGTCAAACCTTAGTTTGGAACCTCCGTAAAAATAGGAACGAATCAATGCTTTGACTGCGTCTGCCCAACCCTCAATGGAGTCATTCACGAGAAACCTTCGAGTTCGTTTTAGGTTTGGTTTGCGGATCTCAGGCAATTTCTCGACATGATGCGTCTGCACGCTATACCCGACACCGGTACCGCCGAGAAGAAGGAACATAGTCTCTCCAAATGCGCGCCAATCATCAATTGGCATATAGGCACAATTGAAAACTCTGTTTGGAGCAACCTCAATAGGTTTGCCGCCGAACTGCATGGACCTCATTGAAGGCAGAACTTTTCTATCATATACCATCTTATAAACACCCCTGATCTCTTCTTCAAGATCTGGGAACTTCTTAATATGCATATTCATATTCCTAGTTACCAACTCAACCCACGTTTCTCTTCTTTGAAACTCTGGTAAGTATCTAGCGTACTTCATGTGCACTGTAATGTCTGATAAGATTTTATTTGATAATTCCATTCTATTTCTCCTTCTTGTTTTTATTCTTGAATTTCTGATATTTCTCTACTAACATTTCCTTCTGTCTTTTGGCAGCATTCTGAACTATGTCCTCTATTGCCTCGTTTGATTGAGGTAAAACTTTTATCTTTACATTGCTAGTATCCATAAACAAAGGATACACAATCCCATCAGGACCGTTTCTGTTCTTTGCTACAAACATTCGACCTGTGTTATTATTTTTGTCTTCGATTGTTCTGGATACTGTGCAAATAAGATCTGCAACAAAGCACTTGTTGAATGCTTCTGAAATTGATTCCATTGTGATAACTTCAGCATTTATACCCGATCTATTTGTCTGTGATGCTGTCCAGATAGGACACTCATATTCCTGCGCCATACCTCGCAGTTCCTCATAAATAGTTTCCAGTTGATGTCTTTTCTCATCTTTCGATGAAGATTCTGGTTTTATTAGATCTCCGTAATCGACAATGATCAAATCTGGTTTGAAGTCTCGATTTTTCATCTTTGCCAGATGATTTTTAATGGTTTGTATAGAAGCAGAACGAGTAGGATACTCCTTCACAACCAACTTTCCGTCTACATCCTGAAGTTCTTCGTAAATCTTTTCTTTGAAAGCGATCAGGTCCTTGAGATGGATCCCTGTTATAACACTGTCGTAACGACCTGCTACAACCGTGTCTGCCAGTTCTAATGTATAATGTACGACGTTCTTGCCTGCTAGAAGTGCTTGTGCTCCAAGATGGACGAGCACCATAGACTTGCCAGAACCGGTAGGTGCAATAACAACTCCCAATTCGCCAGTGCCCAATCCACCCTTGCAAATCTCATCAATCTCTTTCCAACCAGTTGGAGAAGGGTTTCTTGCCCTGACAAGAAAGCGTTCTTCAAAGTCTGCCATGTAGTCATATCCCAAATCATTACTAGACCCCAATTTCAGTGCATTGTTTATTACTTTTGCTACCTCGTCAAACGAGGAAGACTTTATAAGACCAACGGACTTAAGAATTGCTTCCTTGAGTTTCTGCTTCTTACAAAAATCAAGCGAAGTATCCTTAATGTATTCAGACCCCTCAACTTCTAGATCTTCGGATAAGATTCTACCATAGTAATCCCTCACAAGAATCTTAGTCGAATCGTTCTCGTCTTTAAGACCGTTCTTAATAACAGAAGTCATCGTTTTCTTGGTAGGATGAACGCCATACTTCTTGCGATAATCTTTAACCTTGCGAACGAAAACTCTGAGGTGGTTTAACTCCAAAAAGTTTACATCCAAAACTTCAAAGATTTGATCAGCGAAGGGACGATCTTTTAGTATCAGGTGACACAGGTCTTCCTGAAAACTCTTTCCGAATTTTGAGAAGTCTTCTTTTTCTTTCATTGACCTTCTTCTGTCTTACTTTCTAAGATTATTGTATTGAACTTGCGATATAAGCAATCCAAATTCACATCGCCAAATCCGTCCTGGAACATCATCATTCTAAGTTCTGTTTTGTTAAACTCAGGCACCCACTCATTGAGAGTGTGCGTGATTCTTCTTGTCATTTGGACAGACATATTTGGATTACTTAATTGCATTATTTTATAATTTTGCCTTATTAAGTCCAAATTGTCAAGTACTTTCTCGTATGTTTTAATCTTAGAGTCCAGATTGCTTTGAGAATATTCTTCCAAGTCAGATATTAAATAGTCTGCATCTTCAGATAAAAACGGAAATGCCTTAGCAACCTTTTTAAGTCCCAA
>Ga0163109_10000596_pt1 | contig 28820 bp, 14 predicted proteins | sample CRUFie1St13metaG_FD_108704 | JGI IMG/M metagenome (GOLD analysis project Ga0163109, IMG submission 108704) | Marine microbial communities from the Costa Rica Dome - CRUD Field 142mm St13 metaG | ecosystem: Environmental > Aquatic > Marine > Oceanic > Photic zone | place: Costa Rica: the Eastern...
CACCTCGATGTCGGCTCGTCACATCCTGGGGCTGGAGAAGGTCCCAAGGGTTGGGCTGTTCGCCCATTAAAGTGGCACGCGAGCTGGGTTCAGAACGTCGCAAGACAGTTCGGTCTCTATCTATTGCGGGCGTTGGAGGCTTGAGGAGATCTGACACTAGTACGAGAGGACCGTGTTGGACTGACCTCTAGTGGACCAGTTGTACCGCCAGGTGCACCGCTGGGTAGCTATGTCGGGAAGGGATAAGCGCTGAAAGCATCTAAGCACGAAGCCCACTCCAAGATGAGGCCTCCTTATAGGGCCGTAGTAGATGACTACGTTGATAGGCTGCAGGTGTAAAGGTGGTGACATCAAAGCTGAGCAGTACTAATGACCCGAAAGCTTGGCAAGCAGGGGGCGCAAGCCCTCTGCAAGGTCTGTCGTAGCCGAGAAACAATGGCACGAAATGCCGCTGGTAAAAGCAGTTAAAAATGATTGAAAAGATATACTGTAAGATATTATTAAATGTTGGAGTAATGCCGCATTCAAAATCCGTAAAGCTAATGGTGGCTAATGCGGGGGTGTTCCACCTCTTCCCATTCCGAACAGAGTAGTTAAGCCCCCCAGCGCCGATGGTACTGCCCGAGAGGGCGGGAGAGTAGGTCGCTGCCAGTTCCGTTAGTTCAAAGCGCCCCTTTGTAATAATAGTAGTTACAAGGGGGCGCTTTTTTTATATACCCCAAACTCAAACAACACCCCTAACATTTGCTACCTTTTAACGAGCTATACAACAATAGCCAAAACTAGCCCCATAATTAAAACGTAAACAACTGGCTAATAACTAGACCATCAACCAATGACTTATGACACCTTTGGATAGGTTACCAAACCTTGGACGTGTTATAATGAGATGCCTGTAAATGAGGCTTATACTACCATAAATAGTAATATAACCAGTATAAACTGGGATATATGCCGATATACTAGAATATATTGGAGTTTATTAGAATTGAAAGACTGGTATAGGTGGATTTGGGGTGTTAATAGGCTTTAAGAGAGGGGATGCCGAGTATGTTTAATGCAAACGCTTCATCAATAGTCATTGTGTTGTTGTTTAGGAGTTCTTCTTTCAAATCATTTAAGATAAAACCAATGCTTTTTTTATGGTTTTGATGATAAAATGCTTTAGCATAGTGTGGAATTGATTGTAAAAGCAAATAGCCCGTTGGAGTTATGGCAGTTATTGGCCCGCGATTGGGTAACCTTATAGCTTTTTCCATGATGCCCTCGCTTTTGGGGAAAGCAAATCGACCTGTATTGCAGCAAAAATCAATTTGGGTATAAATGCAGTTAGGCTTTAGGGATTTTAAGTGATGCAAGCGGATTTTTTTGTTATTGCTCCAGCCTTTAATAGATGCATGACCAACATAAACAACCGAAGTTGGCTTTTTTCTATTAATAATTTTAGTCATTTTTTTTGTACCGAAGACAAATCCAAAAGTTTTTGATAAAAAATTCCGTTCGTTAGCTTTGCCCTTTTTGTGAATAATAGAATGCTTTGATTTCGGTAGTTTGCTAATTATACCGTAGTCATCGTACAAAAGAGATGGATTGTAATTGTTTTGATTATTAAGATAAAGTTTTAATTTATTAATGTATGTAGTTAACTCGTCTTTTGAGTTTATTGGTATTCTACCAACAGCCCTAACTGGCGAATATGGATTATCGTTGTAAGAAAACCAATAATCGGTTTCAATTGCAACATTGAATTTTTTTTGGCGATAAATATAAGTAGGGATTTGCGTTAGGGGGGTAAAGTTTTTTTGAGCATAATCACCAATTAACAAAACATATTTAGGATTGACTTTTGAAATGTATTGTTTTATGATTAAAGGATTTGCGATTGAAGAATGATTGAAATTGTAAATTTTGGATGTTACTTGAACTTTAAAAGTGAAGTTGTGATGTAGTTTTTTTAAATCATCTTCCAATAAAATCGCCTCATTAATAAAGTCATCGGCCGAGATGATTAGATAATCGCATTTTGAAGTGTCTGGATATTCAACAAAATTAGTTTTGAGCAGAGGGATGTTTTTTGTTTGTTGAAAGTAAACTGGTGATGAAAATGAAATTTTTTCAAAATCTTTTATTGGCGTTAGTGTGTTTTGTTCAAACTGAAAATAAGTAATATTGGGTTGGAGTTTTTTTAAATCAGTAGTTATGCTAAACTTATTATTGATGTTAATTAATTCACTATGTGTTGTAAGTTTTAAACTATAAATACCTATTTTTTTTAGCGAATGAAGTGGCTCAATTTTAATGGTAGAAATTTCTCCAGTATAATTAAGCTTAAAGTTATTGTCACCTTGTTTGTAAAATTTTAAGTCCCTTTTTTCCCCATTAATACTAATAGTGAATTTTGTATTACTGTCAAATGAGTGGAGATTGAAGCTTAAATTGATATTGCCTTTGATAATGTAGTTGTTGCTAACTTTAAATATTGATGGATTTGATTTTGTGCAAATGTCTGTGAACCAATGATTTGTGGATAAAGTGTTTTCAAGCTTCCAGATGTATTTGTTTTTTTTATTTAAAAGCAAAGAAGGGCTTTTAGTAGGAAGTTTTATATCTATTAGCTGTTGATTTAGGTAATAAATACCAGTTTCAGGCGCATAAAACCAAAGTGTGTCATTTATTGACTGGCTGTAGTAGGCAACCTTTTCATTAAAAAATGCTACTTTATTTAAGGAACCGTTTTTGAAAGGATTATAAACTTTAAAAATACCTTGGCAAGGAGCATTGACGACCCATGTATTTGACTGTGCATTTAATTTTAAAAAAAATAGACTTGTAATTATTAAATAGGTTAGCTTATATTTAAACAAATTTTCTCTCATGAAGTATATGTTTTCCCCATTATTGCTATTGGTTTGCATTGTTTACTGTAATGCCCAGCTACACCAATATTCCTTGCAAAACTATGCCAATATAGATGGCGAGTTAGAAGTACCTAGCAAATATTTTAGTTATCATAAAAGCGAAGTTGATATGATAGCTTATTATTATAAAAAGAATGGTACGGATATTAGTGCTATTTCAAAACCCATAATGAAAGTTTATAAAACAAAGGCTGCAAAACAGCTTTTGCATATGAAACTTTTAAAAGTGAATTTAGATTTATTGCGTGCAACTTGCGAGGAGCTAGAAAAAGGCAATGTAAACAGCAAAAAGATAAAGAAGCTGCGAGCTATTCATAAAGTTAAGGATAAGGAATATGATACTTGGTTTGGGGTGCTTGATTTAATTAAGCAGAATGCCAGCTATTTTTTGGCTTTACGCCTTGAGTACTTAGAAGATTATTTATTGCAGTGCCAAAATTTGGGTTATACTTATTTGGAGATTTTTAGGGATTTAAATGGGCATAGTTACCCTATTTTCGATAATATTTTATTTGGCGAAGCTGAAGCCATTGAGTTACCAATGGATGTACTTATGCAAAGAGTGGACGATTTGTTAGCGGAAGATTTTAGTTGTTTGCCTAGTACAGGTGGTAATGGAGGCAAACCTACTATAAAGCCAAGTTTAACAATATACCCTAACCCATTAGGAGGTGGTAAAAACTTAACTATTAGCATTGAGGGCGTTGATGATTTGAGTATTTATAATTTAAAGTTATACGATGGCTTGTATAACAGCCCTGTTAGTTTTAATCCTGCCGCATGTATTATTAGTCAAACAAATGAAACAATTGTTATTGATGGGAATTGTTTGCCCATTAATAGTGGCACGTTTGTATTAGTAATGGAAAATAGCTTGACGGGGGAAATTTTATCAACCAAAGTTTTAAAAAAATAAGGAAATGAAGTATTTAATAGTAAGTATATTTTTTGCACTAAGTTGCACGGTTTATGGGCAGAATAATGAACATAATATTGAATGGCCACCACCCAAACCTGATTATTCATATATACCAGAGGATTATAAGGCGAAATTTAAGGAAATTGGTTGTTGGGAAGCTAGTTTGAAAACTTTTTATGATGCAAAAATTAATGTATTTAAATACGAAAGATATAATAAGTTGGATGTGAATTTAATAAATGTGTCTTACCAAATTTATCCAAATTATTACAAAAAAATGCTGACTTCTCCGATTTTAGCTGAAATTGAAGTGGTTTCAAGGGAATATTTTCCAAATAAAAATAACAGGTATAGGACAAAAGTAAATATGAAAGTGAAGCACATTGTAGGTGCAGAAAATATAGATAGAGGAGATATAATTAGTGCTTATTGTTTTTCAGGTCCAATAGAATCCGAGGATGGACGAGAGATGTCATATGTGTCAACTAATAATGATTTGTCAAATTTGTATATTAAAGAAAGTGCGTTAGTTTTTTTAAAGCCAATGAAAGAGGTTGTTAAAGTTTTGGATGAAAAAAAGATTATCTATGGTAGTTATAGTTTTAACGAAAAATCATTTTTTGGTAATGTTTACTACACAATAAGTGAAAGTGGTACATTCACCCCATTTGATAAGACTTTAGATGTTAAAGAAAGTTTGTTATTATTTGATCAACTTAAAAAATTGTCGTTAGATGTTAAATAAAATTTTAAGTATTTCATTTATAGTTATTGGTTTTTTTGTTTTGTTGTCGTGTAATTGGAAAGCTGTGGATTCAAAACTCAATAAAAGTAAGAATTATACAGTAAATACTAATTATTATTTAAAACTTGAAGTTGCTCAACAAGTTCAAAATTCTATAGATATAATGGAACCAGCGGATTATGTTAATAGTTCAGGGCTTCATTATAACTTTGGGCAAGAATATATAAGTGAGGATGTATTTAATTTGGCTGGTTCAAATGATGGGATGTGTTTTATTTCTAATGGAGAATTTGAAGCTGAAGATAAGGATACACCAGCTTTTTGTTTTAGGACAAGCAAAAGCAATGGGGTGCATGAGGAGTTTGATATATATATAAATCAGGGTAGTGATTATTATAATAATATTGGTGATGAACTGAATGCTGCTTGGGTGTTGAATCATGAATTGGGGCATGCAGCGGGTCTCGACCACTACGCTTCTCCTTTAATGCAGCAATTAACTACTTTAAATTTTGAAAACAATGATTTACCTTCAAGTAGTGATGCTTATTATAATGTTTGCGATAAGATTGCATTACAAGAGTTATATAAAGAAAGTTCAAGTGGTGGTGGCGGTGCATCCATTTCTTTTGATTTGTTAGCTGAAAAATTGGACGAGGAAACTTTATGCTTGCAATGGATGAGCGAACAAGATCGAGTAAAAAGCTTTAATGTTTACAAAAAAGTTAAGGGTAAATATATTAGCCAAAACCAAGAAAGTATTTTTAATAATCCGGGTGCGTATAATGAATTGCATATTACGCTTGAGCCTGATACAAAATTGAAAAAGCGTAAATATTTTTTAGAAATTGAGTATTTTAATGGCGCAAGAGAACTAAAACGGTTTTAAAAGCTTATTGTGAAACAATGCTTGCTTGTACTATTTATTATTATCGGTTATAGCCTTAATGTTAGTGCTTGTAGCTGTGTGTATAAAATAGATATTGACCTATGGCAATTTGTAAAGTATGAAATGATTGTTAAGGCAACAATTGTTGACATAAGCGAAGCGGAGAGAACAGAGGGAATCCATCAATTATATGATAAAAAAGTTGCAATTGAGATCGGTAAAGTATTTAAAGGCAAATTAGAAAGCGAGCGCTTAACTATTTACAGTTCATTAGATGGTGCTGCCTGTGGTTTGCCTTTAGAGGTGGGGCAAAAATGGTTGCTTTATTTGTATAGGTTTGACGGGAAATTAAGCACAGGTTTATGTACTAGAAGCCAAAGGGTTAAAAGCAAAAAATTTGATTGGTGTGCAGACAAAAAGTTTATTGAGCATTATAGTTGTTTTACTGGGCTTGTTGAGGATGAATCAGCAAAGGGTGAATTGGTAAACGGATTACCTGTTGGTGAATGGGAGTTTTACTCGATGAGGGGCAATTTATTGAGTAAAGGTATTTATAATACCGACGGAAAAAAGCATGGCGAGTTTATCAGTTATAATACAGAGGGCAAAGTAATGGCTAGATACATTTATGAAGATGGTGTTTTAATTAAAACGACTAGTTATAGAGAAGATAGACCCATTGAGAATGATCGATAAAAAAAGCCAATAACTTATTAGTTATCGGCTTTGGTGTTTAATTTGTTTTGGTGTATCCTATAAAAAGTCAACTTTTCCTGAATCTAAATTGTAGTAGGCAGGAACGATTTTAACAGTGCCTTTAGCTACTGCATCGCCAATTATGTTTGAACGGTTTGCTAATTCTTTAACTGTTAATTCCGCGTTTTTCTTAACTACATCGGTAATACTTGCGCCTTCGGCACTTGCCGAAATGGCTGGTGTAATGTGTGCTAATAAATGGTTTAAGTTATGTCCATTATCGCCACCAGCTACGGCTGCTGTTACCGCTCCGCAGCTTTGGTGACCTAAAACCACAATTACTTGGCTGCCACAGTGTGCCACGGCATATTCAATACTTGCAATGGTTGAGGTGTTTGCCACATTACCTGCTACACGCAAAACGAATAACTCGCCTAAGCCCGCATCAAATGCTAATTCGGGAACTACGCGGCTATCAGCACAGCTAAGTACAATTGTGTGGGGTTGTTGCCCTGCTGTTAACTCGTTTCGGCGGTTACTATCTTGTAATTTGCCATCTAATTTGTCGGCAACAAAGCGTGCGTTGCCTTCTTCTAATCTTGTTAAAACGTTGTCTATTGTCATAGTGATTTTGTTTTAAAAAACGAAGCTCGAAAATAGTAAATTGTTTAGGAAAACGGAAGTAGATTAACCAAATTTAAGTTTCTTAGGGTTAAACAATTTTATTGTCAACCAATACTTGAAAGGCGTCTTCCATGGTTTTTTGAAGCGGTAGAAACTCCATACCTAATTCGTTTTTAATTTTTGAGTTGTCGGCATTCCAAGCCTGGTTAACATTATTGCGGATGAATTTTCGGGTAAATAATTTATTGGCGAATGGGCCAACAATCATTAACAACCATTTGGGTAATGCTTTTTTAGGGATAGGGTGACTGCCTCCAAATTTATCTTTTAATGCCAGTGCCATTTGTAGAAAATCGGTGTTATGACCCGATGTTATATAACGCCCCTTGGCTTGTGGCATAGTGCCTGCACGGTAGTGGGCTTCAGCAACATCGCGAACATCAACAACGCCTACGCCCATTTTGGGTACGCCTGTTTTCATTGTACCATCGCCAAGTTGTTTTAAAATATTAAAACTTTCGGAAGTGGTGGCATGTGGATTTAGCGGCGGCCCCATAACAAAGCAGGGGTTAATAGTTACCAAATCCCATTGGTTTTGTTGTTCTGCCATTTGCCAAGCTTTTTGCTCGGCAAGGGTTTTTGAGTAGGAATAGGGTTGGTAATTTAATGATGCGGTGGTATTCCAAATTTCTTCGGTAAGTACACCGTTGGGTGCTTTTTCGCAGTCGATAGCATCGGTATAAATAGCGGCGCAGCTACTGGTAACTACCACACGTTTTACACTTGGTGTTTGGTTGGCGCTTTCCAATACATTTTGAGTGCCTTTAACAGCAGGGTCAATTAAATCTTTTTGTGGATCTTTTACATTGGTTGTAAAAGGGGAGGCGGTGTGATAAACCAGCTCGCAGCCTTGCATGGCTTCGGAATACGAACCTTGATGTAATAAATCAGTTTTAAAATATTTGATTTCACCCAAGGATTTAGTGGCGATATCGTTTAGGTGCTGGAGTTTTTCCGTTTTATCGGGGTTACGAACAGCAGCATGAACGGTGTAACCTTGTTCTAATAATTTTTTAACTAGCCAACCTGCAACATAGCCTGTTGCGCCGGTTACTAAAACGGGTTTTGATTTGTCAATCATAGTTAACTTTTATAGTAAGTAATCACTTATTTTTTTGATAAATTTTTTTAGACTTGATATTTTTCAAATAAAAATTGCTTGAAAGATTCGACATCCAAGCCCTCAGCCCTTACAATGCTTATTGAAATGGCTTCAACCACTTGAATTAACATAATGGCTTCGTTTGTAGCGTTTTTATAACCCAGCTTTTGAAATGATTCGGTTAGTTTTTCTAACACAAAATTCATTTTATTTGGATTGTTGTAGTTGGTATCCCACTTTAATTTGAAAACCAACCGCCAAAAATCGAAATCCTTTTTTTTGCTTTGATAAGGTGCTTCAATAGTTAATCGGAGTACTTGTTTGGGGTCAGTTTCATTAATAATTGGTTGGAAAATTTGTTGCACTCGCTTTTCACTTTCCGTTAAAATGGCTTCAAGCAAACCTTTTTTATTGGTGAAATGGCGAAAAATCAAACCTTCTGACACTTGGGCGGCTTTGGCTATTTTACTTGTTGATGTGGCATCATAGCCTTCATTAGCAAAAAGCTTTAAAGCTGCAAATAATATTTTTTCTTTACGAATCAATGTGAGTAATTACTTACAAATGTAATGCTAAAGTTAACTAAGATGCAAATTTATTTTTACTTAACAAGGGTTAGGTGTCCAGCGGCATCTACAATTTCACCATTTGCAAGTTCAATTTTTATTTGATAGAGGTAAACGCCAATATTGCAAGTTTCGCCTTTATATGTGCCATTCCAGTTTGTACCAGAGTGGATATGCTGCCCCCATCTATTAAAAATGTTTAGTTGAATTTGTGAAATATCAGTTAATGGAATGATTTGAAGCAGGTCGTTAACGCCATCATTATTGGGACTAAAAGCGTTAGGGATGAGGACAATTTCATCAATAGGTGGTGGGCTTGTAATGGTATCTTCTTTTTTACAGGCTTGAACCGTGATTGAGATTTGGCTGAAACTACTTGGACATTTATTGCTTGTAAGTTCGTATTGGTAATTAAGAGTTTCACCTGCCCAATCATTATTTGGTGTAAATATGCCCGTTGTCGTGTCGAGTGGATTATCAAGGGTAGTATTGTTTAGAAGTTGCCATTGTCCTGTTGTTGCAGCATCAATAAAATCAAAAATTTGAAATGCGGTAGAAGTGTCGCAAACTTCAATTTCAATGTTATCGGCATTGGGTGGTGTTTCGCCAACTATGTTTACTGTGCCGCCAATTGTTGCCCAGCAATCATCATTATTACTTAGCTGGGTAATTTGGTAAGTGCCTACTTGATTAACGGTTAACTGATACGGAGAAGTGTTTATCTCAATACTAGGTTGCGGCTCATTATCAATAGTATAGCTTAGTTGCCAAGGTGGGTTACCACTTAAATTAATTGGGATAGTAGTTGAATTGTTGCCATTTAAACAAAGGGTATCGGTGCCCGAAATTTGTGCGGAAATGTTGCAACTACAATCCAAGCGACCTTGAAGGATTTTTGGGCATTTATCCGCAATAGCAATCTCGAAGTAAAAATTATCGCCACTTAAAATGGTATTGCTGGTAAATAAATTGCCTGTTAAACTACCATTGTTTCCTGTAATGTTAAAGGCTTCACCCGTAAGTGATTCAACATTAAAATTGACGATGTAACTGTTTTCATTTAAACAAGCTTTTGTGAGATTTTGTATTTCAATATTGTTGTGTGAAACGTTTATTTCAACCGATGCTGCTGGGCAAACACTTCCACTCTTAGAAACGAAATAGGTTGTGGTTTCAGTTGGGCTGGCAGTTGGGTTAGGGCAATCTGTACAACTTAATCCATTAGTAGGACTCCAATAAAAACCTTCGGTTTCGGTGGTTGTGCAGCCAAGTTCAATGCTTTCGCCCTCGCAAATGCAAATGCTTTGCCCAGCGCAGGCATAGTTGCCCGAAGCAGGAATAAATAAAGAGTTTAAATAAATGCGCTGGTTATTAGAGTGGGAAACGGATGTTGGTTCGCCGCTATATTCATGCCCACCAGCATAAAATAAATTACCGCCAATTATTGCGCCATTGACATCGGCAGCGCGCATTAATTGGTTGCCGCTTGCCCTTTGAATGCAGGGGTAGGTGTAATTGTGAAACTGGCTGCCAGGCGGTAAAAAAAATTCGGTAACACCGCCAAGACTTAGTTCAGCAGAGCCGATAAATTGCATTATAGGCATATCGTTATTGGTATAAACAAGGGCGGTGTTGGTATAAGTGGTTGTACTATTTATACCCATTGTGGTCATTAAATTGGTAAGGGTTTCGTAAGATTTGGTGGCTTCGCATTGGGCAAAAAAGTTACCGCCGCTCTCAATAAAAGCTTCAACACCATCGGCATATTGCGGCGTTACTTGTGCCAGTTTTATGTGCGATTGCGAGATATAGGAAAAGCAAGCATAATCCTGAATAAAATTAGTAGTGTTTAACTCGGTAAATGGAATACCAGCCTGACTTAGGATGGGTTGATGGTCATCAATAGTACCGTCAATTAACACCCCAATTTGTGGAGGATGAGAAAGTGTATATCTTATATCAATTACGGCATCTTCACCTAATTCATAAATATTTACATCATTTAAATTTGATTGGTTGATGAGTTCAGTTAATATAGGTTGCGGTAAAAAATCATCGCCTTGGCATATTTGGTTGCTTAGTGATTGAAGTGGGATAATAAAGGCACTACCAGCAAAATTTTCATTTGAAAAACTGCTTGTAGTTGGTAAAATTTGGCGACTAAGGGCATTAAAATCAGCTTCGTCTTTTTGTTTGCCTGAACGGATTGCCCATTTTATTGAAATGCCTTGCTCTAATAAATGATAGACCAAACCGTAAGCGCGATTATTAAAATAAATTTCACTGCCATTAGTTGATGGGTAACCTTGATGCGCATTATCCATTGGAATGATAAATGAGCCAGCTACGATATTTTCAAGATTTGGACTTGGATTGGGTAAATCTTGTGCTAATAAGGGGGGGCAAAACCAGAAAATTAAAAGTGCATATTTAAGAATGGGTTTCATGTATCCTTTAAAATTAAGCTATGTAGGCTTTACAAGGTGAGGCGCATTAATTTATAGTTACTTTTTTAACATTTTGGTTGCGATATATTCCGTTAACATAAAAATTAACCCTTTAAAATGCAGAAAGACTATAAATATTTTTCAGGGTTTTGTTGCTGGTGTAGTACACGTAATACAATAATAAGGTTTGGCAAAACAGTATAATATATATGATGCTTGCCAGCTCTTAAAAAACGTGTGTTTATTCGGTATTTTTCAGCCGTTTTACTTAATGTAGAAAGTGGATTATTCGCCATCGAATCGATTCCTGCTTCAATGATTTTTTTATATTTAATCCCTTGCTTTTCACCCCAAGTATCGAGCGTATATTCATAAATCTTTTCAATGTCTCTTTCGGCAGCTTCTGTAAGGGTGTAATCCATCTACTTTTTCTTTCGTTTTGCAAGCACATTCTCAAAAATTTCGTTAGGCGTTATTTTCCTATGACGACCTTCTTGATAATCCTTATACCCTTTATCTAATTCAGTAAATAGCTTTTGTTGATTAGCTTTAAATTCTTCTTGCTCAAGCATTAGGCGTAGGGCTTCGCGTACTACTTCGCTTGCGTTGCCATATAATCCAGTTTTTACCCTGCTTTTAACAAAATTTTCTAAGGTTGGTGTAAGCGATACATTCATAATCCAAATATACAGATTATAGCAACTGTTGTCAAGCTTTGTTATGTTGGTGTGTACGTTAAAAGTTATTCACGTTATTTAAGCAACAGGCTGACTTTGTCTAGGCAACCTTGTTTTTTAAGCTAAATTTTGCATTGCAGAATCCCCCTTGAAAAATCGTTGATTTCTCGCTTTCCCCCTTTGCTAAAGGGGGACAAAGCAAGTTGCATTTTTTTAATTTAAATATTGAAGTGGTAAAGGTTTTAAGCTGAAAATCGGTCAATAATGAATGAGGTTTACACGCAGTATAACCTAAAAATAAGCTATCAAAGCTTTATAGTAAAACCCGTTGTGCATTTGGAGGTTGAACTGAAATATTAAGAATTTTACTTTAAAAAAACCGAAATAGATTCTGACCGGGCTGCCGGCGCAGACAAGTTCAGAATGACGCTTTTATTGTTTTTATACCCTAAATGCACAAGAGGTTAGTATAGTAGTTACCGAACTGTTCGGGTTTTTTAATATTGCCGTTTACAAAAACGCTTTTATACTGACTTGGGCATTGTACCCAGGTTTCGCCTTCCTGTGCATGTTCGTTTATTTGGCAGTTAATATAATTGCCTTCTACTTCAAACAAATCAAACTCGTTACCAGCAAATAAATGGCGGTTTGATTTAATGATTTGGAAGGCTGCCCCTTCATCTGCTTTTATTAAAATTTGACTTTGATATGCATTGAGGTTAGTGCTTTGAATGGCATTAGTTAATGGGCTGGTTTCTGTATTGCGTTGAATGAAATATTTATCCTTTAAATTAACTTGCTGTGCTTTTTTGCCGAGGTTACAAAGCGCCAAAAATTCGTTTTGTTGTCCTTTGAAAAATACTTTTACAATAGCCTCATCAATAGTTACTTTTTGAATGTTTAAGGGTTTTGCAGGAAATTGACTTTTGTATAATTGCCATGCCCAGTTATCATAGTTTTTTAAATTGTCGGATGTAAAGATGAGGCTGCCGAAAAGTTGGTTAACGAGATAAAGGGTGAATTGTTGATCTCTGTCAAGCTTTTGATTTTCGGTGCGCAGCATAAAAACATCGGGGTCGTTTTTAAAGGGTAGATGATCGAGCTGGCGGCGATGGATAACATTGCCAATGGCATTTTTTGTTGATAGTCGCTCGCTGTGGTTTACCCATTTTAGCCATTTAACATCCCAAGTATGAGAAATGTCGGGACCAATGCGGCAAAAATCAGTATTGAAAAAAGCCGTGTTTAGGGGTACGCCGCAGCCCAAAATTTCGGTGTCTTTTAAAACTTCGCGAAGCCAAACCATTGCTTCCCACATTAATTGTCCTCGCGATTTATTGTTGCGGGGCAAAATTCCTGCGGCATATAAAAAATCAAGCTTTAATAGTTTAAAGCCCCATTGATCAATACAACGGCGCAAAAAGGTTTTTATATAAGTGCGAACTTCGGGTAACTCGGTATCTAAGGCATAAAACCAGCCGCTCCAAAGTGGGTTATACCCTACTTTTAAAAGTTTGCCTTTATCATCTTTTATAAACCATTGCGGCTTGTTTTTAAATAGGGCAGATTTTTTTTCGGCAACGAAAGGGGCCAACCATAAGCCTGAATTGATATTGTTTTGTTTTAACTTTTTTGTGAGTGGATTTAATCCGTTGGGAAATTTACTATTGATGTCCCAATCGCCGATGGCGGTTTGCCAACCATCATCAATTTGAAAATAGTTGATGGGTAATTTGTTATTTATAAAGTTACTGGCATTGGTATTAATAATTTCATCGTTTATATCGGTGTAGTAGTTGTACCAGCTGGTCCAGCCTGTAAATTTTTGTTTGGGCGTTTGAGGGGTTTTAAGATTTTGCTGCAAAAAGTAGCTTTGAAAGTTGGCTTGCTCCTTTGCTAGTTTAACATAAAGAGAAAAATCTAAAGTTCTGTTTTTAATGTTTGTTTCAACAAATAAGCTGACTGTAATTTGATTGGCTGATTTATCCCAAATAAAATGGCAATAGCCAAGTTGTGGTGATAGGCTGCCAAGTAAAAGCACCTTTTCATCATATTGTGCATAGGTGTAATGCCAGCTAGTTGTTATGTTTTTTCCGTTTGGATAATTGGCAAAAGCATAATCGCCCATTTTGCCCATAAGTGGATATGCAAGCCCCCAAATATTTTTTTTCTTGAACCCTTTTTCTGAATAATTACATTCGCTCCAGGATTGAAAACCGTTTGAAACGATTGAATTTGGCCATTTATCGAGGGAAAAATGGAGGTTTATTTTAGTGATAAAGCCCCTTTTTTTGCTGGTAATTTTAAAAGTAAAGTTGCTGTTGACTTGTTCATTAATCAGTTGTAAATCTGCTGATTGCAAGTTTCCATCAATTGAATAGCCAATATAGTTTACCATTATTTTTAGGCTTTACGATACTGTATTTAATATTAAGCCAACAATTTAGTGGTTTTTTTGTAATTGGTTAATTTGCTGTTTTAACAGACATAATATTTAATGCCCTTACTGATAAATTAAGGGCTAGGTTAATTGTTTGAACCCGTTATTTTGTTACTTTTGGAAGTTAGACCCTCGTTAAAAAATGTAAAAAAATTTATTTACTGACATAAAAACTACACTATGAAATCAAAACTGCTCGTGCTAACAATACTGTTAGCCTGTTTTGCTATGCTTGAAGTTGCAGCCCAATGCAACTACACCAATAGTGGTAACCAAGGTACTGCTGCCAATTGTTCAAATGCAATTGATGTTGGATCTTACATTGCCAATTCAAGCTGCGAAACCCTATGCTTTAATACTGGATCTGGTAGCGACCAACATGGTAGCGAATGTAATACCGGAAATAACAGTATCTGGCTTTCACTTTACATTGACAATACTACTAACATTGGTGATGGTAGTTTAGTTATTTCATTTAGCGATTACCCCGGAGCAACTGCGCCAGTAGTTGCAGCTTATGCCGAGGCCGATGGTATTTTCGATTTATCGGGTTTTGGCTTGGGTACGGTTAATTTATCAATTGATTGCACGGCTGGTACAGGCAATGCTTTGGTAGATGCTTTATTGCAGCCACCTTGGTTATTAGATGGTAATGATATTGCTATCCCTGGCTCTGACCCTATTTCGGGCGCTCCTTGTTTTCCTAGCGACCAAGGTGATCAAACATTTTATGATCAAGCTATATTAGTTACTCCTGCTGACATTAAACAATTGTTAGATGATGCAACAGGTGCGAACAATACCGTAAATGCGGTTCAGCTTTGGTTACAAATTGAAGCGGCGGCAGCCGGTGAGGTTTGCTTTGAAATTTCTGATTACGATTCAGGATATACTTGTGGTGATCCTAATAATGTAACATTTGATGCTTCAAGCAACCCAGGTACGGAAACACAAACGGTTAGCGATTGCCTTTGCAATTCAGCTTTAAATGGTAGTTTAAACGCAACGGCTTCAACAGACCCTGCTGGACAATGCCCAAGCGGTGATGCTGATGCTCAAGCGGTTTGGTATCAAGTAAATGCTGGTTATGCTTGTAATACAATTGAAGCAGATGTTACAAGCTGGTCGGGTGCTGGCGATGTAACAGTTGCTATTGTAAGTAATTTGAATTGCCCTACAACGGCAGCTAATGATATTTTAGGCAACCCTTTACCTAACCCAATACCGGGTGGTGCGGTTTTAGGTTATACCGATGAAGGTTCGGCTTGTTTAGCAGGTGGTACGGGTTCGGTAACTTCAAACAATGTTTGTTTACCTCCTGGTGATTACTGGATTGTTGTTGCTGGTGTAACTGATAGAGATGAGTTTACAATGGATATTACAATATCAGAGCCTTGTTTGGATATTACTAATTTAACGATTGGTAGCGGAGGTGATGTTTGTAGTGAAGGTAGTGTTGGTGTAACGGCAACTACTGAGGCCAATGTTGAGTTTGTATATTTTGCTAGTGGTACTGTAGTTGATGCTACAATTGCTTATGATTATGCTGCTAATGGCGGTACATCGGCGGGTACAGCAAACTCAAATGGCACTGTTGCAAGTGGTGCTGCTGGACCTTTTCCGCAAAATGCTACTTGCGAAATTGTACAATATGAAGTGTATGCCATTTCAAGCCCAACGCCAGGCGACCCGACTTGTCGCCCATTTTTTGGACCTGTAACGGCTAATGTTTATCCTGAAATTGGAGTATCGACAGCAACAATTGGTGCATGTGAAATAACAGTTGATGCTCGTTGCCCGAACTTTACGGTTGATGGCAACTTAGGGACTTCGACAACATCGAGTTATGTACCTGGTGATAATGGTACTTTAGCAGCATTTGTAGTATCAAATGGATTGGTTGCTTGTGATGTTATTGAGCAGCCTGTTATTACTTGCCAAGGCAATTGCGCACCGCCAGTAGTGGATAGTGTAACGCCGCAATGCTTGCCTGGTAACAATGGTTTTGAAATTGTTATTCAATTTTCAAGCTTTGGGGATAGCCCTGAATATACAATTGAATCAACTACAGGTGAAACGATTGCGATAACCGATACAACAATTAATACTTATACTTTAGTTGGACCATATACTAATGGCCAATTAGTTGGTATTAAGGTGTTGAATGATTTTGATGCCAACTGTAATGTTAACTTAGGACAGGTAACACTTAATTGTTTAGATTGCCCTAGTGTATCAAATGCAAGTGTTAATGGTTCGGCAGGTACAAGTTGTGAAGGTGATGCTGTTGATTTAGTTGTAACAACTGATGGTGGTGTTGAGGGTGTTGATTATAGTGTTCAATGGCAATTAAATGGTGTTGATATTCCTGGTGCTACATCGGCAACTAGTAATTATGTTTTTGATGTGGATGGTTGCGACCCTGTTGATTTTAACTTTAGCGTAGTTTTAACTTGTTTAAATGGAGGCAATCCTGCTGTTTCGCCAACATCAACAGTACCAGTAATTACCGTTTATCCGATACCTGAGTTTGGTGTTGATTTTGGTCCGCAAAATTGCAGTGTTGAAATGTATGATAACTGCGGTAACTTAACTATTGACAATGGTGGTGCTACCGAGCCTGCTGCTTGGACAGATGATGCAGTTGCAAATGGTGATGTTACTGTGAATTATACGGTTAGTGTTACAGGTGCACCTGCGGGTTGCGAAGCTACAGGTAGTTATACTGCTAATTGCCCTGATTGTGATGATTACCCTGGTGATGGTACGAGTACAAGTGTTGAGGTTTGTTGGGGTGATAATTTTGACATTTCTAACTTTTTCAACAATTTAAGTTCAACAGGATATAATGTTGGTTTGGCTGTTTCGTCAACACCATTAACTACAGCAATAACAAATACGGCAGATTTAAACGCTTATGCTGATATAGGTGTTTTTGGTCCATATAATGATCCAGGAGAGATAAATCCTGCTTTAATGTTTAGTAATGATGGTGGTACTTTCCCTGCTCCAACTAATGAGTGCGGTGAAACGTATTATTTCGTTCCATTTGTTTCGTTTGAAGCAACAGCTGGCAACGTAATGAGTGTTAATGGAAGTGAAACGAATACAGATCCTGCTGGTGGTCCTTTTTGCGGTGGTGATTTCCCAGGAGGGGTTGACCCAAGTTTTATTTCAACTACGGTTAACTTAGGCGATTATCCTTATTGCCCTGGTTTAACAACTTATGATATGACTTTCTGTATCGAAAATGTAGATGGTTATACCATTGATCCTTTAACTGATGAGTTGTTAGGGCAACAGATTGGAGCGGGTGTTTATTCAAATTTCCCAAACATTGATGATATACACGATTCATGTAGTGGTGTTGCTCCGTTTTGTGGGCAAGAGTGCTATAGCCAAAATGGCTATACTTTAAATCCTAGTAACGAGGTAATTTCAATTACTGCAGTAATTATTGCTTTAACGCCATTTGTATGTAATCAATCTGGTACGGTGGCTTACAACTATAATTTAGTTTTAAATGAAAGTTATGCTTTCCCAACTATTTGCCCTTCGTGTAATTCAGTTGGTGAAGCTGTAGCGGTAACTATTTACCCTGAGGCAATACTTGACCCAATTCCTGCGCCAGCACCAATTTGTGAAGGTGAAAGCATGGATTTGAATGATTTTAATCCTAATGCTAATGTAGGAGGTGCTGCGGTAACTGGTAGTTATACTTGGTATGAAGGTCCTTCAGTAAATGGAATAACAACTGCAACTACTGTTGTACCTACTGATGGTGAGCAGTTTTGTGTTGTGTTTAATGCCTGTTCAGCTAACGGTGTTTGTAACCCTGCTGAGCGTTGCTTTAACGCAAGTGTATTCCCTGAGCCAGTTGTTAATACACCAACACCTGATTTATTATGCCCTGGTGATTTGGTTCAATTAACAAGTTTAGAAAATAGTATTACTGGTTTACCTGGAAGCTTTGATTGGTACATTGGAACCCCTGGTTTTGATGGTGCTTTAATAGCCAACCCTGGTGTACCAATAACCCCTATTGGAACTGAAATTTATTCGGCAGTTTATACGAGTGATACAGCACCAAATTGTTCGGCGACGGTAAGCTTCTCTTTTGCTTATCATCCTGAGCCTACATTGTTAGGAGTTGCACCGCAAGTTTGTGTTGGCGAGTCGGTTGATTTAACAAGTTTACAACCGCAATTAACAGGCGATGCTGGGGTATTTGTTTGGTATGATGATAATCCGAATCCGTATCCGCCATTAACGGCTGGTAATATCATTGCAGATTTGAATTTTGCAACAACGGATCCTTTAGACCCTGGTTATATGGATGGTGATAATGAAGTTTGGGTAACCTTTACTGATGGTACTACAGGATGCGAATCGACAACAAGCGTTACAATTACAGTAAATCAAGATCCTATTTTAACGCCATTTGTTGCGCCTGCAGTTTGTGCTGGTACGGTGGTTGATTTAACCCAATTTAATTCTAGTATTATTGATTCATCTGCAACGCCAGGTGTGTTTGAGTGGTTTTTAGGTAGTTTCTTAATTCCTGCTAATTTAATTACAGATCCATTTAACTTTACCCCAACTGATGGCGATTTTATATTTGTAACTTTTGTTGAAGATGCTACTGGTTGCCAATCGTTTATCAATTTTAATTATACGGTAAATGACTTGCCAGTTTTAGCGGCTATTCCTGAAACATTTTTCTGTAATGGAGATGATAGTGTTGATTTAACAGGCTTGAATCCTGCTGATACGAATGGGGATTCTTCAGGAACTTATACTTGGTACTCTGATGCAACAGCTACTACCGCAGTTGCCGATGCTACGGCTGAAACTTTTGCTAGTGGCGATATGTATTATGTTGTTTATAGCGACCCTAATGGTTGTAATGATACTACATCAGTTTTACTAACTAATTACGATGTTTTAACTGGTGGTGAGTTAACTTACAATTGCGATACGGATGCTTTGGAGGTTGATTTTGCTACTGTTACTGGTGGTTCAGGAACTGGATATGCAGTTGCTGCAAGCTCGCCTAACCAAATTGGTGATACGGTTGATGAAGGTGTTGAATTAGAAGTTATTTTAACGGATGATGCAGGTTGCTTGGGCGATACATTACGTGTAACGAAGGCTTGCCAAACTTGTTTTGCTGATGCTGGTACAACAATTATGGCAGCATCAACGGTTTGCGAAGGTGGCAGTTTAGAAGCTTTAGCCAATCCTATACCTGCTGATGCGGTTGACCCACTAGACCCTGCTACAACAGAGTATGTTTATGTAGTTGCGGGTACTGATTCAGTTATTGTAGGTTTTACACGTGATGGCTCGTATGACTTTGCTGGATTAACTGTTGGTGATACGCTTTGCTTTACTGGTTTAACTTATGATTCGGGCGATTTTGCTAATTTGATAACAATTTTATTGGCTGACCCAACTTTAGGTCCATTAATTGGGGCCTTTGGTATTACGCCAGCTTCAACACTTGAAGATTTATTTGCAGTTGTAAATCCTGTTTTAGGGCCATTTACAATTCAAGGAATATTAGATTTATTGACGGATGAAACGAACCCAAGTTCATTACCTGTATTAGTGCCTGGTGCACCAATACCTTGTTTGGATGTTTCGGATGATGCTTATTGTGTAGCTGTTATTGATTGTACAAACTCGTGCGATGCGCCTACGGTTGCTTTTGAACCTGATTGCGATAACGGAAATTTTGTTGTAAATGCAATAGTTAGCGATTTAGGAGATGGAACCAACTTTACTTTAAGTAATACGGCTGATGCTACTACAATTGCTATTAACGCAACAGGCACTTACCAAATGGGACCGTTTGCTGATGGTAGTACAGTTAGTTTAACATTGGCTTATGATGGTAACCCACAATGCGATGTAAGTTCGCCTTTACTAAGTTTTGATTGTACGGAAGCATGTAATGCCTATGCAGGTGTTATTTCAGTTCAGGATACTATTTGTACAACAGATTTAGCAGCGGGTATTTCTGCAATTGCAATACCAGTTGATACTAATATTGTAGGGGTTGATAGCATTAGCTACATTTTTGCTGTAACTGACCCTGCTGAAAACGATAGCATAGTTGATGTTACCTATGATGGTAGCGATGTTGATTTTACAGGATTGGTTGCTGGTGATCAATTGTGTTTTACAGGTATTGCCTATAGCCAAGATGAATTAGATAATATTATTACTACACTTGGACCATTATTAGCAGGTATTATACCAGGCTTAACATTGGATCCGGGTACTGATTTAGTTGAGTTATATGATTTATTTACAAGCCCAGCTGTGGCTCCTATTTTAGGTGCTTTAGGTATTACCCTTACAAATCTCGACCAGTTAAATACATTACTTGTGGTTGATTTGCCAGCCAACTTTGGCATACCAGCACCATGCATTGCTTATTCAAATGAAGCGTGTATAGTTGTTGCAGTTTGTACAGTGCCAGGTTGCGGCACAGTTAACGAAGGGGTGGTTGCCGATATGACTTTATGTAATGATACATTTGGTGCCAATCCAACATCAGGTCAATTTACAAGTGATGGTGATGCGGGCGGCACATGGGCAATTGACGGTGGCGCAAGTATTGATGCCAATGGTAATGTTGATGCTACTGGTTTAACACCTGGTACTTACAATGTTACTTATACGGTTGATAATCCTGATTTAGGAGATGGTACTGTTTGCCCTGATGGTGTTGCTACTGCCACTTTAACTGTTGAAGATTGTACGGAGCAGTGTGGTACTGGAAACCCTGGAGCGATTGCTGATATGACTTTATGTAATGATGTTTTTGGAACGAATCCAACATCAGGACAATTTACAACTGACGGTGATGCTGGTGGAACATGGAGTATTGATGGTGGCGCAAGTATTGATGCCAGTGGCAATGTTGATGCGACGGGCTTAACAGCAGGAACCTACAATGTATCTTATACTATTGTAATTGCTGATTTAGGCGATGGTACAGTTTGCCCTGATTTAGTAACTGTTGCTGTTTTAACAGTGGAAGATTGCGGCGAAGAATGTGTGATTGTTAATGCAGGAAATGTTGCTGATTTAACCTTGTGTAATGATGTGTTTGGAGCGAATCCGACATCGGGACAATTTATGAGTGATGGTGATACTGGTGGAACTTGGGCTATTGATGGCGGTGCAAGTATTGATGCTAATGGTAATGTTGATGCTACTGGTTTAACGGCTGGTACTTATAATATTACTTATACCGTTGTTGCAGCTGATTTAGGTGACGGAACGGTTTGTGTTGATGATGTGGCTACTGCAACTTTAACAGTTGAAAATTGCCCTGATACTTCGGTTGACCCTGAAATATCAATTACTGACCCTTGCGTTTGTTTGGATAATGCTACTACATTAACTGATGGACAGTTTGAAGAAACGGTTATAATTACTAGTAATGCTGGTGAAACTTGGACTTTAATAACAGCAACTACGGCTTATGATATGAGTAGTGCTGCACCTCCTGCTGCACCAACTGCTTTGGCTACTGATGGTAGCGTTACGGCTACCGAAGGACCAGCTGGAACTTACACGCTTGAATTTATTCATGTTGATGCGGTAGGTTATTTCCTTGAGTTTACAAATGGTACGGATACGGTTGATATTACTAATAACTGTACTTATCCGAATCCTAGTTTTAATATGGAAACGCTTTACTGTAGTAATGATGATAGTGCTATTACATTAATGGTTGATGCTGACGGTGCAAGTGGTACTGCAACATTTACAATTGATGGTAATGCTGCTACGGAATTAGTTCCTTCATCATTAGCAGAAGGCGACCATACAATAGTAGCCACTTTTGATGAGGATGATAATCCAGGTATGAGTAACCCTGGTTGTATTCAATCAATAAGTTTAATAATTACAGTTGCAGATTGTACACCACCTGAACAATGCGAAGACGCAGATGCTGGTGACTTTGGCAATTAATCAAAATTGAATCTTTTTTAAATAACTATAAAAACAGAAAAATGAAAAAACTACTAATCTACTCGGTGTTTATACTAGCATGTTGTTGTGTTAGTATGAATGTTTTCGGGCAAGCAGCCTCATGTGGAGAAACAGTTTCACCATTAACACCTCCCTCAAATACTAATTTGTATAGCGATGGCTCAAATATGAGTAGCATTGCTACTACTTTGGTTAATGACAGCGGTTTACCTGACTACGAAATGGCTTTGGTAAATGGTAATTTATTAGATGGTGCGGGCAATCCGTACTTAATCGGTACATCAACTGATGGTACTTTTAATTTAAGCTCGTTAGATATGGACCCTTTAACAGTAGGGGTTCAATTACCTGCCGATGGCGATCAGGTTTGTTACTCGGCAATTGCATATGATATTGATGCTATTGCTAGTTTAGCTGTTACGTTTTCGGGTTTATGTCCTGTTATTGGCCCTAGTTTAGGTATTGATGCTGCTTTATGTGCGTTGGTACCTAATGATGCTAGCCAAGTAACGGGCTTACAAGATGTAATTAATTTAGCATCAGTTTTTGGCGGCGGTTCATTGTCGTTGGATTCGGCAGTTTACTTTTTACAGTTAATTGATAGTACATTAACTCAATTTGGTTTACCAACCTTACCTGCACCTTGTTTTGCAGTTTCGGGTTTTGTTGGTGGCCCTAATAATGCTACTGATGGTTGGTTTAATGGTTCGGTTGATCCTGTGTATTGCGTAAATATTGTTGCGCCATGCGGAACAGTTGATGCTGGGGCAGTTACAATTAACAATACAACTTTATGTGATCAAACAGGTGATTTTCCAACTTCAGCATCGGCTTCGTCCGATGGAGATTCGGGTGGCACATGGAGTATTAGTGGAGATGGAAGCGTGACCATTGATGCCAATACGGGTGCTATTGATGCTAGTGGAGGAACGCCTGGTTCCTATACCGTAACTTATATGGTTGATGGCGGACAAGATGGTGCAGGCGTTGATTGCCCAGACGATTCGGCAACGGCAACATTAACGGTTAATAATTGTGCACCATGCCCAATGGTTGATGCAGGTACGGTTTCAGTTGGTAATGGAACTTTGTGCGACCAAGCTGCTGGCGATAGTCCTACTACTACAACTGCTTCATCGGATGGTGATGCTGGTGGTACTTGGAGTATAGATGGCGATGGTAGTGTAACAATTAGTGCAAGTGGTTCTATTGATGCTAATGGAGGCACGGCAGGTTCATATACAGTAACTTATACGGTAGATGGTGGACAAGATGGCGCAGGTGCTGATTGCCCTGATGTAACGGCTACAGCTTCTGTAACGGTTGAATCGTGTGCGGTTGACCCATGCCTACCAGTTGATGCAGGTACAGTTACAATTGACAATACAAGTTTATGTATTGCAACAGGTGGTGCTAATCCAACATCAGCTTCTTGCTCGTCAAACGGTACAGCAGGCGGTACATGGAGTATTGATGGCGATGGTACTGTAACTATTGATGCTAATACTGGTGCAGTTAATGCAATGGGTGGCACGGCAGGTTCATATATTGTAACCTACACGGTTGATGGTGGACAAGATGGCGCTGGAGCTGATTGCCCTGATGTAACAGCAACAGCAAGCTTAACCGTTCAAGATTGTTCGGCAGGTGTAAATTGTAATGTAAATGCAGGCTCATTCCCAGCTAGTGGCGGATTTGAATGGTAATTAAGTAACCCTATTGTTTAATCTTTAAAAGAAAAAAATGAAGAGATTTATAGATAAAGGGCTACTTTGGGTAATGGCAATCTGCTGTTTGATGCTTTCAAACGGATTGCTGGCTCAACCATGCCAATATGCGGTTGATGATGACGCTGGTGGTGAAATCACCATTACATCGTGGCAGCCGAATAACGACCCTGCTACAACGCAAGGTTACTTTTTATTTACTGAAGGCGGAGCTTTTGTGGCTTATGCCGAAACAGCAGCGGATTTATCAAATGGCGAAACTTTTACTGTAATGCCAGGTAACTATGTTGTGTTTGCAGTAAATTATGTAACGGCCGATTTTATGCCGGGCGGAACACCTGGAACACCATTTACTGATTTTAGTTATGGGGAAATTGACGCGATGGCTAATATGACGGTTGGACCTCCTTGTATTAGTTTAACTGATGGTTATTTGTTTACAGTTTGTCCAAATTCTGCATTGAATTTACAAACTTGTAATGATGGTAGCACAGGCCCAATTGTTGTTAAGCAAGTAATTCCTGGTTCATACAACCACGAAACAACCAATACCCAAATTTATATAGCTTATGATTTGGCAGGTAACTATGTAGCAACTTCAACTGATGGTGTTTTTACTGGTTTGCCTGATGGGACTTACAATGTTTACGCTGTAAACTATGTAAATGCTGATATTACAGCTGCTGGTATTGATTTTACAACTTTAAGCTTATCTGAGGTACAAGATTTAGATGCTGACTCGGCAACAGGACCATGTGTTGATATTACAACTGCTTTTTATGAAGTAATTGTTGATGATTGTACTGCACCTACGGGTTGCGATGAATTATGTGATTTTGTTGAGGGCGATGTTTTTGTTGAAACTACTGGTTTTGCAACAAATCCTGCATATACACAAGCTTATATTTTAGCTGATAATAACAATAATATTTTATCAACTATGTCAAGCCCTGCTGATGTTTCGGCGGGTGAAACTTTTGCTGGTGTAACTGCTGGTTATTACTTTATTTATGCGGTTAATTATGTAACAGCAGATTTTGAAGTAGGTGGTACGCCGGGTATGCCATTGTCAAACTATACAATTGCTGAATTAATGGCATTTTCACAAAATACTGATGATGGGTTGAACCCTCCTTGTGTAAATGTTACTAGTCAATGTATTCGTGTTTGTGAGCCAATTACATGCGATGCTACTGCAACAACAATATCGGCAGATGTTGTGGATGTATGTATTAATGAAACGGGGGCAATTGTTAATGTAAGTACAGATGGAAGCGAAGGCGACCAAGAATTGGTATATATTATTACGGATGAAACAGGTACGACTATATTAGGAACATCAGATTCACCGAATATTAATTTTGGAGTTACTGAAACAACGATATTAGATTTTGAGAGTGCAGCGACGAGTTCAAGTTTCCAAGCCTTTGGTGGTTCAATTGAAGGAGCTATTTATCCTCCAGTTGCTAACCCTGACCCAAGTGGCTTGAATACGAGTGCCAATGTTATTGCTTTTAACAAAGCAGTAGGTGCTGAAGTATGGTCGGGTGGTTTTTCAAACCCTGCACCAAGTACAATAATTGATTTAAGTGCAGGTGGTGAAATCTGTATTAAAGTATGGATGGACGAGGCACGTGATGTAAGTATTAAATTAGAAGCATCGACAACTGGAGGACCTAATTGGATATTGACACAATTTAATTCAGTAGTAAATGAGTGGACAGAAATTTGTTTTGATACGAGTTTGCCATCAATAGAAGGGCCTTTTCTTCCAGCAACGGGTCATCAATATGCTCAGGTAGTTGTATTCTTTAACTTCCTAATGCCAGTAGATGGTGGCGATGAGATTACTTACTTTGATGATATAACAGTTCAAACCCCAGGGGCCCCTCCTGGAACATGTTTGATATATGCTGTTACCCATGATGGTACATTGGATATGCCGACAGATCAGTTTGCTGATTTAGCAGGCTGTTTTGCAACATCAAATTCAATTGCAATTAACAGAGAAGATTGTGAAGTAGAAGAATGTGGAACAGTTGATGCTGGTACAGTAGCGGATATGACGGCTTGCGATCAAGCAGGCGGTGGGAATCCAACATCGGCAACTTTTACCTCAACTGGCGATACAGGTGGTACATGGAGTATTGATGGCGGAGCTAGTATTTCAGCTAGTGGGGTTGTTGATGCTACGGGTTTAACCCCTGGAACCTACACAGTAACCTATTCAGTTGATAACCCTGATTTAGGCGATGGTACGGTTTGCCCAGATGCCTCAACAACTGCAACTTTAACAGTTGAAGGTTGTACACCAGTTGGATGCGATGCTACTGCAACAACAATATCTGCTGATGTTACAGATGTGTGTATTAATGAAGCAGGTGCTATTGTTAATGTAAGTACAGATGGTAGCGAAGGCGACCAAGAATTAGTATATATTATTACGGATGAAACGGGTACTACTATTTTAGGTACGTCAGATTCTCCGACGATAGATTTTGGCGGCTCTTCAACAACGATATTAGATTTTGAGAGTGCAGCAACGAGTTCAAGTTTCCAAGCCTTTGGTGGTTCAATTGAAGGAGCTATTTATCCTCCAGTTGCTAACCCTGACCCAAGTGGTTTGAATACGAGTGCCAATGTTATTGCTTTTAATAAGGCAGTTGGTGCTGAAGTATGGTCGGGTGGTTTTTCAAATCCTGCACCAAGTACAATAATTGATTTAAGTGCAGGTGGTGAAATCTGTATTAAAGTGTGGATGGACGAGGCACGTGATGTAAGTATTAAATTAGAAGCATCGACAACTGGAGGACCTAATTGGATATTGACCCAATTTAATTCAGTAGTAAATGAGTGGACAGAAATTTGTTTTGATACGAGTTTACCATCAATAGAAGGGCCTTTTCTTCCTGCAACGGGTCATCAATATGCTCAGGTAGTTGTATTCTTTAATTTCCTAATGCCAGTAGATGGTGGGGATGAGATTACTTATTTTGATGATATAACAGTTCAAACCCCAGGGGCTCCTCCTGGAACATGTTTGATATATGCTGTAACGCATGATGGAACATTGGATATGCCGACAGATCAGTTTGCTGATTTAGCGGGATGTTTTGCAACATCAAATTCAATTGCAATTAACAGAGAAGATTGTGAAGTAGAAGAATGTGGAACAGTTGATGCTGGAACGGTAGCTGATTTAGCAGCATGCGACCAATCGGGAGGTACAAATCCAACATCGGTAACTTTTACTACAACTGGCGATGCTGGTGGAACATGGACTATTAGTGGTGGTGCAAGTATTTCATCAAACGGTACAGTTGATGCTACGGGTTTAACACCAAATACCTACACGGTTACATATACAGTAATAAATCCTGATTTAGGCGATGGAACAGTTTGCCCAGATGCTTCTACAACAGCAACATTAACAGTATTAGATTGTACACCGCCTCCTACATGTGGAACAGTTGACGCAGGAACGGTTGCTAACATTGTTTTATGTAATGATGTATTTGGCGATAATCCTACAAACGGACAATTTACAAGTGATGGCGATGCTGGTGGTACTTGGACAATAAGTGGTGGTGCTAGTATTGATGCTAATGGTAATGTTTCGGCGGCAGGTTTAGCTGCTGGAAGTTATCCTGTAACTTATACAGTAATTAATCCTGATTTAAGTGATGGAACTGTTTGTGAAGATGCAATGGCAATGGCTACATTAATTGTACAAAATTGCCCTGAAACTTGCGGAACGGTTAATGCAGGTACTATTGATGACATTAATTTATGTAATGTAATTGGAGGTGAAAGCCCAAGTATGGGTCAATTTACTTCATTAGCTGGTGATTTAGGTGGTACATGGAGCATAACTGGTGGTTTAACTATTGGTGCAAATGGAGAGGTTGACGCTACAGGCGCAACGGCTGGTGTTTATATTGTTACTTACACCGTTGTTAACCCTGATTTGGGTGATGGAACGGTATGTGATGATGATTCAGCAAGTGCAACTTTAACAGTTACTGAGTGTGAAGTAATTAGTTGTACGAACCCAAGCGCAACATTTACAACGGAATGCCAAGCCGACGGTACATTTACTGTTACGGTTAATATAAGCGATATAGGCAACTCGCCAGATGTGTTGATTTTTGATAATCAAGGCATGATACCGCAGGTAGCTGGTAGCCCAGGCGCATATACCTTTAGTGGTTATGCAAGTGGCTCAAGCGTTCAAATGACGGTTGCAGGCTCATTATTACCAGATTGTTTTATTACATCGGGTGAGTTGAGTGAAACTTGTACGCCGCCTGTGCCTTGTGATTTGGAATTGTTAGTTTACTTTGATTGTGATCAAGAAACAGGACTAACAGAGATTAGCTTTGAAGTTAATGGAACAAGTGCAACAGGTTTAGCGGATATTACTGGTTCTTATAATGGCACTGCCCCTGTTGATGTAGGTGTCGGTATAGTGGTTGGTTTGTTTGAAGATGGAGATTTTTGGGAGTTAAATGTTAGTTCAAATGGAGAATTGTGCGATAGTGAATCAGGTATTGTTGATTGTGCGTTAGGTACTGATTGCGATTATTCAATTGAAATTATAGATGATTGCGATACTAATACAGGTTTATACATTTTTGGTTTTATTGTAAATAGTGATATATATGCCACAGCAGAAGTAACAGGTTCATTTAATGGTGAGGTAGGAATAGGTGAGCTTAATATAATTTCATTAGTAGATGGTGATACTTGGGATTTAACAGTTGTAAATAATAATGGCGAGGAATGTGCTAATGAAAACGGTACTGTTAGCTGTATTAAAGATGGCGATTGCGATTTAAGTATTCAAGTAACAGAAGATTGTAATGGGGTAACGGGTATTTCGAGCGTAAGCTTTGTTGTAAACGGAACGAGTGCTGAAACGGCCGAAGTTAGTGGCGCATTTAATGGTACGGTAGATGTTGGCGAAACAATTATTATTGGCGATATACCTGATGGAG
>Ga0163109_10000597_pt1 | contig 28784 bp, 24 predicted proteins | sample CRUFie1St13metaG_FD_108704 | JGI IMG/M metagenome (GOLD analysis project Ga0163109, IMG submission 108704) | Marine microbial communities from the Costa Rica Dome - CRUD Field 142mm St13 metaG | ecosystem: Environmental > Aquatic > Marine > Oceanic > Photic zone | place: Costa Rica: the Eastern...
AAAGTTAATCCATCAACAGAAAGTGTTTCTTTAAATTTTTCATAAGCAGCCCCACCATATTTTTTATTGTTGTAAGCTGCTAAGCCCATGACCTTATACTCGTGATCAGCAGGCTTCATTCCTAATAGCAATGTGATGTAGCGATATATTCTTCCCAAATTAAAATTAGATGATCTGGATATGAAATTAAACATTTTTCCAGGGCTAGCTTTTGAAATAGTCCCATTTGTATTGTCTCCATTTCCATCCATAGTAAAAATTAATGATTCCTCATTTCTATAAGGTGACATTAAATATCCATAACAAGCGTGACACGTATGATGATCATGAACAGATATCTTTTCTATAGAAATATTTAAAATTTCAGATAAGTGTTTTTTTCTAGCTTTAAACATTCCAGACGCATCTTTCTCGTTTTTGATTAGTGATTCGTCATAAGGAAAATCTTTATAGTTTATTTTCTCTTTGAATATTTCAAGATATTTGGGATCTTCTCCTAAATAAAATTTCTTATACCAATATTCTTTTTGTTCTTTCCAATAATCCTCTACCGAAAAGGTAGCATTTCTTGATGTATAAAAATAAGTGGGACTTAATGAAGCTGTACTCATGGCTACTTCATCTATGTCACTTGTCTTAATTCCATAATCTGAAAGTATTTTTTTTATTGAATTAGCTGGAAATCCATACTCATTCTTTCTTCTACTTAATCTTTCTTCAGATATTGCAGAGACTACATGCCCGTTAATAATTAATGCGGCACTTGATGGTGTTCCGTCCCAAACTCCTAAAATTATCATTTAAATAATTTATTTATGATTATTCTACAGTTTGGGAAGCATCATATTCCTTAGCCAATTTAATCACACGATTTATTGGAAGAATTTCAGATTTGTTTTTTTCATGACTTGCGATATATATTGCTCTATCAAGGTCATTTTTGGTATCTACAACTAAGCTGAGGGAATTCATTTCTTGAAAATTTTCATTATCAATATTTATTATCTTTAAATTTTGGTGATTCCTATAAAAGAAGGTTGTCAAGTGTTCTCTATCAAATTTTGCTTTGATTATAGTTTTATATTTTTCTAATAAACTTGTATTAATTATCTCAGTCGTTAAACCTGGTGGGTATGTTCTAGGAAACATAGTAGTAACTATATCGCTATTTGATTTCTTAAAAATATCTACTCCTCTTGAGATTAATTCGAAATCAAAGAATGGTCTATCTCCACATATTCTTACAAAAGAATTGAAATGGAATTTTTTACAAGCTTTAATAGCCCTATCATAGACATCATCGCATTCCCCTCTAAACACTTCAACCCCAGATTCTTCAGAAAATCTTGAAATAGGTTCATCAATATTTCTATCTGAAGTGGCTACAATTACTCTATCGATCCCATTTATTAATTTTGTTCTCTCTATCACCCTTTGAAGGAGACATTTTCCTTTTATATCTTTTAAAGCCTTTCCATATAATCTAGTCGAATCAAACCTTGAAAAAATTATTGCTCCAAATTCCTCTTTACTCATAAATTTAAAAATCAAATTAATTATATTAAGAATTAATTATAAACTTTTTTCTAATTACCCATTTGAACTAAAGACTTATTAGTACATTTTTTATCAATTAAGATTTTTAATTTAGCTTTATTTCACTTATTCATTATAATATTGATGCTTTGGGGCCATAGCTCAGTTGGTAGAGCACCTGCATGGCATGCAGGGGGTCAGCGGTTCGAGTCCGCTTGGCTCCATCAGGATTTTCACTAGTTATAACAATTAGTCTGAATGATTTCACACCATTTTGCATGGTGTATTTTTATGTCTAAATATGTATTAATATGCACTCTCTGCGAGCAACTCTGCGAGCAGTAACCCTTGCAAATAGGTAAATGGGGTATGTAGTTTTAATTCTTACAGCCTATGCCAAAGCTGATCTGGGAAAGCAAATTACAAGAAGCATTAGAGCCTCAGCAGCGTTTTGGTTGGTCTGAGACAATTCTAAATATTTAAATTTAGTTTGTATATTGAATACAAAAACTTAAATTTTTTCAGCAATAGTATTTAGGCTTATTGGAATTCCTTTTTTAAAATCCATATGGGGAAAATATGCTTTAGAAAAATCATCATATGAGTCACTTTCCATGCCAAAATATTCCAATGGATTCCATTCTTTTATATTTTGATATTTGCAAGTGGTAAGGATAGCATCTAATTTTTGTTTAGTGAATACTGTTTTATGATATATGTAGTCTTTTTCATTAATTTTCCATCTTCCAAATAAAGGGCCAATTATTCGATCAATGTCAAATTTAGTATTTTGATAAACATATAAAAGTTTATCAAAATCAGGTACAGATAATCTTAATTTACCTTTGGGGATAAGACATCTTCCCCATTCTTTTAATACATCCTCAACTTCAAAAAAATCAAAGTATTCTAAAGAATGAGATGAATAGATTTCTTCGACGGAATTATCTTCTATAAACGGAAGTGGATAAATACTTTGATTCCAATCAATATGTTTATAATCAGAGTAATCAATATGCTTATATCCTTCTAAAAATCTTTTTCCACAACCAAGATGTAATTTCATAATATAAATTATAGTAAAAATTTATAAATAAATATTTATAAATAAATATCTATTCATAACTTTTAATTTACTTCCTTAGGAGCAGATTCCTACTTTGTAAATTCCAATTTTTTATTGAAGGAGAAGAAATACCTTAACTATCAATTTGGAATCTTCCAGAAATTATTGAAAAGAAAAAAGATTATTTTAATGGAAAAGAATAAGAATAAAAAATTTGATTTTAATCAAATAGATGAGAGATTTTTGCAGATTGGTATGTAAATTTTGGTCAAAGAAAGAGATATTTAAAATCAATAATCAAAGATAAAAAGGGGTAATTTGTCTTGTATTGTAAATATTGTTATCTGTGCGAGCAGACCTGCGAGCAAATTGCCAGAAACACCTGTAAAAGCTAGTTATAGCTTAGTTGGTGATCTGCATGGCATGCAGGGGGTCAGCGGTTCGAGTCCGCTTGGCTCCATTAGGTTTTTTCTAGTTATAAAGTTTATTATTTTAATAATGCTAAACACTATTTTTTAGAAATAGCCATAACTACTCCAGGTAGTAAAATTTTTTCTAAAAATGGGACATATTTAATAATATACCAAATAAAAGTTTTTAATAATTTAGATTTTTTTGAAAAAGTTGATGTTGAACGATACCATAAGTCAACTTTATTTTTTATCCCTAAATTATTAGGTTTCAATACTTCAAAATTATCGTGAATATTAAGCTTAGAAATTATTTTTTTAATTTCATTCTCAGTACCACCTCTAATTCCCATTCTTAAAAGTTGATTCCAGGAAAATTTTTTTAAATTTCTTTTTGAAAAATTCTTTGCTACCCAATGGCATAATTTGTCAGGTAAGTAATTAATTAAAAATAAATTCGTAGTATGGTTTTCATAAATAACCCATCTATTTGGTGTTTGATTAATGAATATTACTCCATCTTTCTTTAGAAGTTGCCAACACATTTTTAATATTTTTTTTCTTTCAGTTGGTAATAAATGTTCATAAACAGCACTAAGTAATACAAAATCTACTTTGTTTTTAATGGGTATACTTTCTGGATCTTCAGATTTTAAAAAACTAACATTTTTTTTAAGTCCGTAATATTTTTTTCTCATTTCTGCAATCTCAAGAAGTTTTTTATCAAGCTCAATACCTATGATTTCAAGATTATTTATTTTTCTTCCTAGTATTACTGATGAGGCCCCAGCACCACATCCAAAATCTAATAATACTTTGTTTTCGAAATTAGCTTCTTTTATAAAACTAAATAACCCAAAATTTAAAGCTTTATAAACATAATCAGGAGATTCATCTCTTTTGATTTCATCAATAACCCAGCACGAACTTTTCAAATCAAATATTTTTTTAATTAAGTCCATGGGATATTTTGTGACTATTTCAGAATCAGGACAATAGATCCTTTTGGATGGTTTTATAGTAATCCTTTTGAGATCATTACTTAATTTTTCTATGCTTAATTCTCCAAATTCATCTCTTAAGATTTTGGTGCCCATATTTTTTACAATTTCCTTAAATAATCAAAACATTTTTTATTTTTAAAGTCAAAATTAATTTAGTAAGGTAGTTGCTTTTTAAAACTTTAATAGACTTCCTTCGAGTAAGCTTTCTTTACTTCCATCATTAGTCCTTGGTTTTTTAGAATAAGAACTAAGAAATATAAAACCAAAAATTCCTCTTGATAAAACTCCAGTTAGGAATAAAGTCTGAGGTTCAAATATTTATAAGTAGTTAAAAAATTTTAATTAATTGAAAAAATTTTATAAAATGATAATTAATAATCATAAAAAATTAAATTAAACCAATTCTATAAATATCCTTTATTTAATATCTTAATAATTGCTAAGGAAAAGTTGATCTAAAAAATCTATTGCCAAGCTCGGTAAACAATTCTTCCAATAATTTCTCTAATTGCCCTTGAACTTCTATTTAAGTTATTGGAACTGGGAATCCATTTCAAAGGATCTTTGAATGCAGAAATAAAACTTTTATTACTTTTAAAATCAACAGGATATGGCCGAACATTTATTCCTTCTCTCTCAAAAACCTTTTTTGCCCTTTTCATATGAAAAGCACTTGTTACTAAAATGATATTTCTTTGTATTAAAGGAGTTTCATCATATAGTAATTTCTTAATTGCTTTAGCTTCTTGAAGAGTATTATTAACAGGATATGTGGTAAATAAGTCTTCTTTTGGAATCCCCATCGAAATAGCTTCCTTAATGTAGATATCTCCCTCTGGAGGTAAAGTAGAATTAAAAGGATATATTCCTCCTGTAAAGATCAACCTATTTGATTTATTCGCTTTATAAAGATCTATTCCCGCAAGAAACCTATCTGGATCGTACCATTCAATTATTTTTGAATTTCCTGGAGGCAAATGTCGTCCGCCACTTAAAACAACTATCCCATCTGAAGGGGCAACTAAAGAATAATCTAATCTCTCCCATGGATGTTCTAGTAATCTCCACAAAATATCAGCAAATAATCCATTGCTAAAAATAATTAAGAAAATAAATGCTGAATAAATAAATTTTACTTTTTTTCTAAAAATGAAAATTGATAATAGGGTTAAAGCAATCCCTAATGGAGAGAAAATTAAAGATAATAATTTGCTAAGTAAGTACGTATTTAAAAAGATTATCTAATTTTATATTAATGAAATAGATTGTTGGTCTTCAAGAATATGTCTTTTTCAATAGACTTAAGTTATATACTGTTACACAAATGATGAATATTTTTCCGCTTTCCTAATTTATGATTTTAGTTAGAGTTTAATAGTTTTTGGGGATATCGAATTCGCGACTTAGTGCTTCCAAATCACAAAGGTCTTACTAATGAGAAACATGGATTCAAGCTATAACTTAATTCATATTCTGTATAAGGCTGCACGAGACTACAATCTTTTGCATTTACGGGTTGAAAATTAACGGATTTCCGTGGACGAAAGATAGAGAACTAGGTTAGTTGGTGACACAAAGCAACAGTTGGGTAAGGGATTTTAGAAAGGTAATAAAAACTTCTGTTGGGACTGGTTGGACAGTCGAAGATGACAAAGGAAATATGCGTCTAATAGTTGGAAATAAAACAGATGGAAGAACTTCCATTAGCCTTGCATAAGCTTGGAAAGAATCACAATGGCTAGAAGCGGCACAGTTTATAAAGGTTGGAGCAGATTCTTATAAAGCAAATAATGGATTAATTTCTATAAGAACTGCTTTAAGGCTCTCTAAAAATACCTCTTCAGAACTCCAACTTGATGGGGAAGGTACACTTATTCATTATAAAAAAACCAATACAAGAACATAAAAAACAACTTGGAAGAAAAAGTATTTGCCAGTTTTATAGGGAGTTATGTTCTATATGAATAAGGCAAACTATAAACCACAAAATTCAAAGACACTTCATAAGAAATTCTTAATGAAAATGTTCATGGAAAGTACAAACAAATAACTGGTTGGGAGTTGGGGACGACTCAAAGAAGGTAGATGAGATTGGCCTTTAATAACTTTCTGGATTATTACTGTAAACATTAAGAATTCCCTTAGTATTTGCGCACTATTATTGATCCAATAGTCAGAGGGGAAAGATATGATTTGAGCCAAGATAATAAGAGAATTGAGTATCCACTAAAAAATAATCAAAATGAATCATTCAATCAATTTTTGATATAGTATAGATAAATTTTAACCTTGTATTTTGGAGCTATTTGTCAAAAGTTATTACTCTAAAATTGAGAAATCACTCTTATTGCATCAGTCTATTCATTTAAAAAATACTAAAGGAAAAGGTAGAGAAAACATTTCTCCATCTTCAGAATCTCTTCAAGCCTGCTATTTAACTTTAGAGAAATATCAAACATTTAAACCACATAAGCATATTTTTCATCAAAGAGAAATGCCCATTGCCCAAGAATCTTGGATCGTAATTCATGGCAAAGTAGAAGTTACATATTATGACCTTGATGATTCAGTTCTTGAAAAAACAATAATCAATAGAGGAGAATGTACAATAACCTACAGGGGAGGTCATAATTATCTTTCACTAGAAGATAATACCAATGTTTATGAAATGAAAACTGGTCCTTACTTAGGTCAAAAGTTTGATAAACAATTTATAAAACAATAAAGTTGTTCTTAATTCTTTAAGCTATTTCTTTATTAACAATATATAGATCTTATTTTCGATGCCCAAAGTTTTTATTACCGGAATAAATGGACAAGATGGCTCCTATTTAACAGAACACCTCTTATCTATGGGTTGTGAAGTTGGAGGATTAGTCAGGAGAAGTTCCGTAGCAGAAAATCAAACGTACAGAATAAATCACCTTGAAAAAGATATTAAAACTTATTATGGGGATTTAACCGATCAAAAATCCATAGAAAATGCACTTAATGATTTCAAGCCAGAAAAAGTTTTTAATTTAGCTGCTCAAAGTCATGTTAGGTTATCATTTCAAATGCCTGCATTTACCGCATCAGTAAATGCATTGGGTGCCTTAAATGTCTTTGAGGCTGTAAAGTCATGTTGCCCAGATGCCAAAGTTTATCAAGCTAGCTCATCTGAAATGTTTGGATCAAGTGTAGATGAAGATAAATATCAAAGAGAAAGTACTCCAATGCATCCAGTCAGTCCTTATGGGTGCTCGAAACTATATGCATATAGTGTTGCGAGAAACTATAGGAGAGCGTATTCGATGTTCATTTCAAATGGAATATTATTTAATCATGAATCTCCTAGAAGGGGTACAAACTTTGTTACTGCAAAAGTTATTGAGGGTGCTCTAAAAATTAAAAAAGGATTAACAAATAAACTTGAATTAGGGAATCTTGATTCCTTCAGAGATTGGGGTCATTCTTACGATTATACAAAAGCTATGATCAAATTACTTGATCTCGATCAACCAGAAGATATTGTTATCTCTACTGGAGTTACAAATTCTGTTAGAGATCTTTGTAGAGTTGTTTTTAGTAAAATAGGGCTTGATTATAAAGACTTTGTCAAAATTAATAAAAAATATATTAGACCACAAGAACTGCCATTTCTTTGTGGAGATTCTTCAAAAGCAAAAAAAATGCTAAATTGGAAGCCAGATTATGACTTTGACAAATTAATAACTGAGATGATTAATTCTTTTGATAAATCACTATAAATAATTTTAAAGAATGAATATTCCTCAGTATGCTCCCACCATATCTGAATTAGATATAAATTCTGTTTGCGATTATATGCGATCAGGTGGCTTTATAACTGAATACAAGCTATCGCGAAAATTTGAGGATCATTTATCCAAATATTGCGGATCCGAATTTGCTGTTCTTTTTCCTAATGGGACACTTACAATGTTTGCAATTATAAAATGCCTTAATCTAAAAAAAACTGATAAAATATTAGTTCCCAACTATACAATGGCTGCTACTGCTTTTGCTCCAAAGCAAGCAAATCAAGTTATTAAATTTGTTGATGTTGAATATCCTCAATTAACTATTAATCTTAAATTAATTAAGAAAGCAGTTCAAAATGATCCAAATATAAAAGTAATAATGCTTGTTTCAGCAAATGGAAGAGAACCAAGTTGTGGGATAGAAAAAATAATAGAATTTTGTAATAAAAAAAATTTATATTTAATTGAAGATGCTGCTCAAGGGTTAGGCTCTAAGTATAGAAATGGTAAACCATTAGGGTCATTAGCTTTTGCCTCCTCTATATCATTCTCAATGCCTAAAATTATTACAACAGGCCAAGGAGGGGTAGTTTTAACGAATAATAAAGATTTTGATAGAGAACTGCGTATTTTTCGTGATTTTGGAAGGTCTGAGAGTGGAAATGATATTCATGCTAAAGAGGGTTTAAATTTGAAATTTACTGATCTTCAAGCTGCTTTAGGTATTTCTCAGCTTTCCCAAATTAAAGAAAGAGTGATTAAGAAAAAGAACATTTTTAAAGCCTACAAATCAGGTTTAGATTCTTCACATGTAGAGTTAATAGATAACCCCGAAAATGTAAGTCCATGGTTTATAGAAATAATTTCGAAATATAGGGACCAGTTAAAAAAATATTTAAATTTTAATGGAATAGGTGTCCGAGAGATGTATCCACCATTAAACAAACAAGAAGTCTTTAAATCACACGTCCAAAATGAAGAAAACTTTCCTATCTCCGAAATGATTGGTAAGAATGGCTTATGGCTGCCCTCTTTCGCACATCTCAATTTAGAAGAAATTAGTTATATTTTAAAAAAAATTAATTCTTTTGAACCTGAATAGGATTAATTTTTTTAATACAAATTTTATTTTAAGATAAGGTAAAAAGTTAATAAACATAAAATATTGAATCCTTATAAGAAAAGTAAAATTTATAAAATTATAAGTTTTATAAAACATGCCTCAAATTAAAAGTTGAATTTATTTTCTATATATTTTCAAATTTTCCTAGAACAAAAAAGATTTATTTATTAAATACTTATAGAATCTCTTACGGATAAAATTATTGTTTCTTTAGCCTTTTCATATGTAAATAAATTATAAAAATTTTTACTTTCTAAAAAAGCTTCAATATTTTCTAAATATTTTTGATATTTATTTTTTGGAAGACATGAAATATATTCATAAATAGATTCCATATTTTTAAATCTCCTAAAGTCTATATAACAACTTTCTGGAATATATTCTTGAATATCAGGAGCACCATAGTAGATCGGTACAACCTTTGCCTGAAAACAATCAAGAATCTTTTCGGTGATATTACCTTTATCGATAGAATTATTTTCAAAACAAATAGCAAATTTATATTTTTTTAAGGTAGATAGTTTATCTTTAACTGTACCTTTATATGAGCTCCTTTTATTAAATAATTTCTTCGCTCTAAATATTGTTTTTGAAAATAGTATTAAATAAAATTCATCCCAACCATATCCATATAGATCAAAACTTTCAGGTCTGTTTTTTTCGAACCATTTTATTATTTCTAATCTCTTTGAATATAATTCACCATTAGCTTTTGAAAATTTATTAGCATTTATTAATGTACATAATTTCTTTTTTTCATACTCATAAATCTTTTTTGATTTTTTATTAGAAGAAGTTCCAGAAGGAATAAAAAAATACTTTTTATTATCTACCAAAGATTTATCCCAAGTTAGAATTCTGTCAAAACTTTTATGTTTTTTTAAATCAAAATTTATCTTTCTAATGCCAAGATTTTCTCTAATTAGTAAAATCGATTTTGTTTTTTTGATGTTAACTATTTTATTAAGATTTCTCTTAGGCATATCAAAGAAAAGACATACATTAGGTATTGTCTTATGTTTCTTAAAAACATCTAGTGTATGTAAAAAAAATCCAGACCTTATTAAATCTTTAAATATCCTAGAGTAAAAATCATCGGAATCAGAAAAAAGGAATTTATCATTTAAAAACCTTTTGTCAAAATCTGAATACAAACCAATTTTTATTTTTTTATTTATATTCAAATCTAATTATTTAAAAACATTAATTATACTTTATTTAATTAACAAAAATAATTAAAAATTTTTAATTAAAGTTAACTTTGAACACAAATAAAAAATTACCTTAACTAAGGTAATATTGCTATAATGAAAATTAAATTAAAATTGTAAAAATATATGCAGCTTGGAAATTTACCAATAATTGAAAATACCACTTTTTCTGAAGCATCTTATATTAATCCTTTAAATTTATTATTTAATCTTTGTCTTACTGCATTCTTATCATATCTATTAGGTCTTATCTTTATTAGATTTGGCAAAAGTATTTCTAACAAAGCATCATTAGCTTCATCATTCCCAATGTTGTCCATAACTACAATGATTATTATTACTGTAGTAAAATCTTCTTTAGCATTATCTTTAGGACTAGTTGGGGCATTATCTATAGTTAGATTTAGAACTCCAATTAAAGAACCTGAAGAGCTTACATATTTGTTTTTAGCTATCGTATTAGGACTATCAATTGGAGCAGATCAGCAACTTGTTGCAATTATAGGGTTGTTATTTACTGGTTTATTAGTATTTTTAAAGAGCAAAAGTAGATTCTCAAAAACTGCAAAATCAGGGAGCTTTACAACTGTAATTAGATATCCATCAAAAGTTAATCAAAATGAAATTATCGATATTTTAAAAAAAAGGACTACTTATTTAGATTTAAAAAGAATAAATATCTCCGAAGACGACTATAGCGAAATTTCTTTTACAATAATTTTTGATTCATATAAAGATATTGAACAAATAACTAATGATTTAACTGCCTTAAATAGTAAAATTTATTGTGATATTGTTGATACTAGTAGAGTTTTGGGAGCTTAACTTGGTAGTAATAAAAAATTTTGGAGATAAAGAAAGTAGATTAAAAAAAAATTTAAAGTGGATTATAAATATTTTTACTCTTGATTCAAATTCAATAAATATTTTCTTATTATTTTTTTTATCATTAATACCATTTATAATCTTTCAAAATAAAAAACAAATATATGATAATTTTCCTCAAATAGTAAAAGATACAATTAGTGATTCATATATAAGAGAAATAAAACTAAAAGATTTGCATAATATACCTGTTAATTATCTAAACTCTTTTTTCTATAAAGTAGAAAAATTAGAAATAAATATAAAACAGAGAAATCTTGAAATAATAAGAAAAGCAAGAGAAGAAGCTCTGTTAAATGGGAACTTAATAAAACAAAATAAAGATGAAGTTGATGCATTAATTAAATATGGAGATACTAACTTCAAGGTAAAACTTAGATTAAAAGGTGATGTTATTGATCATTTATCTGGAAGTCAATGGTCTTATAGAGTGAAGTTAAAAAATAATAAGTCCTTGTTTGGAATGGAGAAATTTTCACTTCAAACTCCTAAAACAAGAAATTACTTAGGAGAGTGGATATTTCATAAACTTTTAGAGTATGAAGATCTACCTTCTCTTAGGTACAAATTGGTCAATGTTTATTTAAATGGTAAAAATCTTGGTATTTATTCAATAGAGGAGCATTTTGATAAAATTACTATAGAAAATAATAGATATCGCGAAGGTCCAATTTTTGCATTAGACGAAACAAGATGGTGGCTAGATTACTCTAAACCAATTAAATCCTTATATGGATCTAAAAATGAGTATGAAGATGATTTCATTACTAGGCCTATTAAAGTATTTGAATTTGGTGAAATAATAAATAATCAAAATCTTAATTTTCAAATTGCATATGGATCGAAATTATTAAAAAAATTTTTGAATGATGAAATCCCAATTTCTGATGTTTTTGAAATAAATAAGCTTGCTAAATTTTTAGCAATTGTTGATTTAAATGGATCTGGACATTCACTTCATTGGAACAATATGAGGCTCTATCTAAATCCAATAACTAAAAAATTTATTCCTATAGGATTTGATTCTAATGGTGGTAGAAATATTTATAGTCTTTCAATAAATAACAGTTCGATTTTTCACGAAAAGGTTCTTTTAGACAAAAAGTTTATGGAACTTTATGTAAAGAATCTTGAACGTGTCAGTAATAAATTATATTGGCAAAATTTTATTAGTTCATTAAATAATGAATTAAAAGAAAAAAATGCATTAATAAGTAAAACTTATCCTTGGTATAAATTTAAAAAATTACCTGAATATATAATCCATAATCAACAGTTTATGAAGCAAGCTTTAAAACCAGATTTACCTTTAAATGCATTTATTACTGATATCTCTAAAACAAAATTAAATTTAAATATTTCTAATAAAGTGCAATTTCCTTTTCAAATCTTAGGAGTTTATAAAGGAAATAATATTTTATATGCGCCCAAAAGTAATTTTATTATTGATTCTAGGAGATCTATTAAACCAATCTCTCGTTCTGTTTTAATGGATTCTGTTAATGAATTGAATAATAAAAGTGACTTTGAAAATAAATATTTACTAGCCTATAAATTAATTGGTACTGAAAGGATAAATTATTTAGAAATTAATAATTTCTCAAAAACTCAAATTAATAATGTCAATTTAAACGATATAGCCATTAGAAAAAGTAATGTTGATAAATTTCCCTTTATTAATAAAGATACAAAAAATAAAACATTAACGTTTAAGCCTGGGAAGCATAAGATTTCTCAGCCTTTAATTACTCCTTATGGCTATAAATTAATAGCAAATAATTCATGCTCTATAAATATAATTGATAAAGGATTAATTCTCTCAAATGGACCCATTAATTTTGTTGGTACAAAAAATAATCCTCTCTCTATAAATGGAATAAATGGTGGTCAAGGAATTTATGTTTTAAATTCAGATGAACTTTCAATAATAGAAAATGTTAATTTTACTAATTTAAGCAGTGGAACAAATGAGACATCTAGTATGCTTGGATCTTTAACGTTTTATGAGTCCGATGTAAAGTTAAAGGATGTGCTCATAGATTCAAATAATTCTGAGGACGCATTAAATATATTTAGATCAAAATATGAAATAATTAACACATCATTTAAGAATACAAGATCAGATGCATTAGATATAGACTTTGGAAAAGGTAGATTAGAGAATCTATATTTTACAAATATAGGTAATGACGCAATTGATTTGTCTGGTTCTAAAGCGATAATCAAAAACATTACAGTTAATACAGTAGGTGATAAAGCAGTTTCTATAGGAGAAAAAAGTAGAGTTGTTATTGAGAATATGAAACTACAAAAAGCTGCAATTGGTTTGGCTAGTAAAGATTTTTCTATCATTGACGTAAAGAATGTTCAAATGGAGGATACTGAAGTTGGATTTACAATTTTTCAAAAGAAACCTGAATATGGTCCAGCTATAATAAAAGTCATTAATGATGATAATTTAAATCTTAAAACTGACAAACTTTATTTACTAGAGAATCCCTCTATTTTTACAATTAATAATAAGGCTTATAAATCTAATGTTAAAAATGTAGAGCAATATTTATATGGAAGAATCTATGGTAAAAAAACTTTGAGATAAATATGAATTACAGGTATGAAAAAAAAATCCCATTACCGAATATCCTTTATAAGGAAATAAATGTTGTTTTAAAAACGTTAAACTTTCAATTTTATAAACAATATGAAGATAGAAGAGTAAATTCTATCTACCTAGATACAAATAATTTTGACTCCTATTATGAGTCCATTTGTGGAAATATGTTGAGAAACAAAATTAGATTAAGATGGTATGGATTAAAACCAATAAATAAAACTAATCTAGAGATAAAATCAAAAGTTGGTTCCGTTGGCACAAAAAAAATATACTCTCTAGAAAGCATAAATTTAAATAATATGGGAAATCTTTTTTTGTTGAAAAAGTATATTAACGATTCTGATCTTCCATATAATTTGAAATCAATGCTTATTGGATGTTATCCAACGTTGTATTGTTTTTATGATAGAGAGTACTTTATTTCAAGAAACCAAGAAATTCGTCTTACAATTGATAAAAACATATCATATTCTCAAGTTAAGAGAAATTTTATTCTTTTCCCTAAGGCAATTATCAAGGAAAAAAATATTGTTATAGAAATTAAATATAATAGTTCTCAAGATTTATCTAATATTCAATCAACATTACCATTTAATTTGCAATCTGTTCGTTTCTCAAAGTATGGAAATGGAATAGAATATTTGAATCAAAATAACTTATAAAAATTAAAATACCATTAATTATCTTAAGATTACTTTTTAAGAATCATCCAAATTTATAGTAATTCGATAGTTCAATTTAAAAATTTTTTTTTGATGATTTATAATTATAAATTAAGTAAATTAAAAAATTAACTATTGAACTATTAGTAAATGGTATAGGTAAATCAAAAAATATGCCAAATTTTTCAAGTGCAATGCATGCAATATAGTCATAAATAGCATCTTTTAAAGTATAAATATTTTTTAATTTATCTTTTGATAACTTCCAAAAAATATTATTAACCGCATTTGTTTTTAAAATATAGTAAATTTCATTATTAAAATCTTTACTTTTTAATTTAATCTTATCTTTTAATAAAAAATCCTCAATTTTCCTGTTCTTCTGATACAAAGAAATGCCTAAGAAGAAATTTTTGTAAATAATATATTTGATATAAAAATTGTTATTTGTTTTATTAGAAATCATATAACTATTACTTAAAAAACCTTTTGAACCAAACAATAGGAATTGTCCTATTGAATTATTTAATGGCTCTTTAATTTTCGCTATTAATGAGAATTTATTAAAAATTTTTATGTTTGAAAAGCCAAAATATGATTTCTCTTTTTTCATAAAAGTAAAAAAATTAATATTTAATAAAACCCTCAACAAAGATAAAGTGTGATACTCATATGAACTATGCAAAAATTCAGCATGTTTAATTTTGCCAAGTTTATTGCTATTAATAATGTGTCTGTAAATTTTAGTAGTTAAAAAAAAGGGCCAGTCTTCTATTACATAAACATTTTTAAAATATTTAAATTTATATATAGATAAAATATTTTTTATATAAATTGGGGGGGTATCTATTAGCAGTACAATATTTTTGATTAATGAATTTAATATAAGTTGACTCAGAACTTTATTAATTTCATTTTTAGTTATGCCTATATATATGTAATGAATATTTTCTAATTTTATATCTTGTAATTGAATTGTTTTGTATTTATGATTTATACCTTCATTTTTTATAGTAATAATTTTATTTTCTTGCTTTGATATTACCTGATTAATCTTAAGTTGTTTACTATTTAAAATAGCAGGGATTATTGTACTTTTAACTCTATGACCTGACCCAATTAGAGAAATATTTTTCATTACGAGAAGAAAAATTTTTTAGAATTTAAATTCAATTATAGAAAATAATATGATCTATTTTAATTAAATTTAAAACCCTTGTTTATATGATAAGTTCGATTTGCCAAATATAAATATTTTTATATTGGAGGTTTAAATTTTATAATTGAGTAGTTCCGGATGAAATTCAAAGAAATTTTCATAGAATGATTTTACATATTGTTGCATGGCCCAATGACTATTAAATCCATACTTTTGTTTTAACCATTTAAAACCTTCTTCAAGATAAAGCTGCATATTCAAATGATATGATTCGGTTTTTATAAGGTCATTTTTATTTAATAGGTATGATTCATTATGTTCTGCAAAAACTTCAGATGTAATTGCAGCTGACCAATCATTTGCATATGCTTTCGCGATTAATTCATGATTAGTAAAACATCCTCTAAAGTTATTCCCATCAAAAATAAAATTAAAATAATTAGGATTATCTTTTTCCATTATTTCTTCTAAGAAATCCCTCCTTAGAAGTAAGGCATGATTATGAATAAACCAGAAATACTTTGTTTTTTGTTTCTTTAAAAGATATTTTTCCCCCCATTTGCTAGAACATGGAGATAAAATTCCAATCCTTTTGTGTTTTTCAAGTATCTGTTTTAGTTTATTAATTGTTGGTTCTTGTGAGAGCTCCGTATCATTGGTCAGTAGAAAAAAGGCATCATAATCACTCCAAATATTTTCTTCCCAAAGCTTCAATAATGCATAATTCATACCACGCCCGTATCGTAAACCTTCTTTTTTTATTTGAGGAGTATCGGCAACCCAATTTGCGTATTTGGAGATCAAGTTTTCATCTGATCCTGCCTCTAAGATATATATGTCATTTTCTTTCCCATCATATAGCTTTATATGTTCATATAAGCTATTCGTTGGTTCAGGTAAGTTTCTATTTAGAATAATTGTAGCTATTTTTTTAATCATTTTATTATCCTAAATAGATTTAAATATCTTAGAATTGACTTCTTAACTTCATTTTTAAGATATTTATCAAGATATATTGATTTTTTCTTCAGAGAAATAGCAGCTTTATTTTTTATCTCAATAAATTTTTTATTTGAAAATATATAATGCCCTGAAATAATTGCCTTTTCATAATCAGAGGCTTTAGTCTCTGGTAACATCCATTTTTCCCATTTTTTTGATTCATAGGATAATTTTATAAATTCTTCAACTAATTTATTTAAATTATTATTTTTTAGTATTCTTAGAAAGGCTTTAGTTTCTGCAACTCCAAATTCAGGCGCTACATTAGCTGCGTGGATTCCTAATCTAGGGTGCCATTTTAGTGCATTATCACTTAGATAGTCTGTATTATGCTCTTTCATTAGTATCGAATATTTTTTGCAAATTTCTATCATTTTTGGAACTTGAATCTCAGCAGGGATCTCATTTTCTACTCTTAAAGGTTTATCAAAAGATCCAATATTTTTTGTTTCCATTACTCTCGTGCCTGTCTGCACTACAATAAATGTTGGTTTAGGGAAATTATTCTTTGAACAAAATTTATTTGTTTCTTCTAAGTTGAATTCTAATTCTTCAAGTCTGTTTGTAGAGCCTGTTTGTTCCTCTGTGCCTATTTCAAAAATAATTTGTTTGTTTGTTCTTATTGAATAATCATAACAATATTCATAAAGTTCAAAAAGCCTATCTAAGACATCTTGATTGCTTGGATTATTAAATATATCTATGCTTGGATCTATATGTAGTATTTTAAAGCCAGCATCAATATCATTTTTAAATGATAATTTAGCTGATTCCATTGCTTGCTTTAAATCTAATTTATTTTGAGATTCTTTAAGATTTTGCCATGGCCCCCCATGATCTCTCGCTAAATAAATTTTTTCTGAAGTATCATTTTTTTTAACATAGTCAGCAAATTCTTTTGTTGACCAATTGTTTACATAACCTTTTCCAAATTCTTCACTATCAATTTGCCTTCTGCTTGCTATTAACATTAAATTCACATCATATCTATTTGATAATTCGATAGTTGCATCCACACAATTTAAACTCATAGGACCAACACCTAAAAGTGTACATTTATTTTTTCTTATGAAATTTTCTAATTCATCTCTCATATAAAATTATGTAGGAAAAATTTTCTATCTTTAAATTCTTTATTCTATATAATTTTGGTGTATTGAAAGTACATTGTAAAAATTTTAAGTCAAAATTTCTACATCAGAATTTATTTCAATCAATTGTTTTTTTATTTCAGATTCAAAAGTACCTGCTCTTAAGACAACAACAGGATTTTTTACTTTAGCGATGCAATTTGGTGAATTAACTTTTAAATTAGTTCCGTAAAGTCTTTTACCTTGCTTCGCAATATTATTGTCTAATATTGAGTTTATATATTTTGATTTAATTCCAAAATTAATCATATATTGTGATTGTGCATGAGCCCCAAATAAAAATACCTGCTCTTTAAATTTCTTGCTAATTTTATTATTAATATTTTCAGCCCATTTTAAATGGAAGTTTACATAACTCAAATATAATTTTTTGTTAGTCTCATAAAGATTTTCAGAAAGTTTTAAATTGATTTGATTTTTATTTTTTCTAAAACAATAGAATATACTGTGGTCATCTAAAAATTTTTCTTCTGAAACTAATTCAAATTCATTGTTATTTAAAAGATAATTTATATAGTCCTTATTTAAATAAATTGTGTGTTCAAAATTAAAACAATTTGTATATTTCCCTTTAAGCATTTTTTCCATATTTGGAACGGAAAAAATTAAATTTTGTCCTTCTTTAAGAAAATTTGAAATATCTTTTACGAAATTACAGGGTTGATATACATGTTCAAAAAGATGAGAGTGAATGATGGTATCAATTGCTTTATCTATTTTGAAGTTTGTATTAAAAAAACCTTTGATAATTTTAATATCTTCTTTTTGAAGTATCGAAGGATTTGGTTCTAAAATAGTCCAATCCACGCAGCATAATTTTTTTGTATTTTTAGCTAAAATCCCATGCCCCCCTCCAATTTCAAGCACTGATTTAGGAGAGAATTTAGTTATAAATTCTGCAAACTTTTTATGATGAGAAGCCCAAGAATTACCAATAAAGCCAGAGCCATGAGATTCTTGGTAAACAATTTCTAAGGGCAAAACAGGATTCAGCTGAATCATTCCACTTGATTTGCTGATCCAGAAAGTCATATCAACTAACAAGTCTTCTTTCTCAGGATTTTCAGTACAACCCATAAAAACTGGAAATCTTTTAAATTTATGCAATTCCTCAAGATCAGCTTTCCCGGTAATTACATCTCTAGATCTATCTATTAGAAATTTCATAAATCGTTAGATTTGTTTAACATTGAGATGCCTAAACCATAAAGTAAATTGCAATATGGATAATGATGAAGTGGCGAAATATTTAAAAAAATAAGGGCTGTAATAATTTTTACTTTTTTTAAATCAAAACCATTATTTTCTAACCAAAAATAGAAATATGATTCACACTCAACTAAAATTTGTTTGCGATGGAAATCATAATTTAGAGTATTTTTCTTCCATTCAACTTTAAAATTATTATCTGTAATGATTTTATGATTAATGATAATTCCATGTAAAAGCTTAGCTAAATCATAATATATGTCTCCAATCTCAATGTTTCCAGAGAATTCTTGGCGCCAATCTAAAAAAATAAAATTTTTGTTTTTGTTATAAATAATATTCTCAAAATGAAAATCTCCATGGAACCTTCCAGGCAATCCATTTGATAAATTTGACCAGTCTATATTTTCTAGTATTTTAGAAAGACAAGGAACTTGCTCTCCATTGATAATCAATATTTCATCGCATTTATTAAACTTTTTTTGAAACATTTTTATTCTTTCTAAAGTTTTGTTTTTGTAAAACTTTAAGCAAGAATCTTCAAAATCTTTTTTTTGTATATCATTGAGTTTTGTAAATTTCCAAAATAATTTACATTTTGAAAGTAAATCTGAAAACAACTTTATATTTATAACTTCGGATAAAACTTCACCCTCTATATAGTCGTACATATACATATTTTCGGAATAGTTTGAGATGGGGGGTACATATCCTCTTAGTTGATCAACTCTGCAAATTCTGTTTTTTATAAAATCTTTGTCATTTGAAAATTTGATTACATTTTTTCCAACAAACCAAATTGATTCATTTTCTTTTTCAAGAATATTTGGTCCATTTTTTTTAATGTACGCAAGCCTAGTTTTTTCTAAATTTTCTATTGTGCCAGTATCAAACCATTTGAATTTTATAGCAGTAATTCCATCATCTTTAATTGCGTTGAGTCCAAATGCTTCTCCTTCGATTATTGCTTTTGAAGAACCATTATTCATTGAATTCCAGAATTTAATATAATCAAAAATTCCTGCTAAACCAATATATATATTTTTCTGATGACTCTTTTCTATACCTTTTTCTTGTATTTCTATAACTTTATTTTTGGAAGACTTTACCAAAGTTCTAAAGTTATTACTTGTTTCTTTTTTTGGAGCATAACCCATCCAATTAAATGTAGGCGGAGTTATTTTTTTGTTAACTAAAGTGTCACATGAACTAAAAACAAATGGCTCTTGAAGGTAATTTTGACAACACAATAGAGACTTACCTAATCCTGAACCTTCACCAACATATGGATTTACATCACAAAAAATAAATTTTTTATTTGGGTAGCAAATTGATAGAAAGTCTTTTACTAATTTCCCTTTATACCCTATTGCAATAACAAATTCGCAATCTTCAGGAAACTGATCCAATATATGACAAATTGTGGGTTTATTATCTATTGAAACCAATGATTTATTAAGGTATTTTGTATGAAATGCAAGTCTAGAGCCAATTCCTGCAGTAGTTATACAAACTTTAAAAGACATATCTAATTCCTTTCATAATCGTCGATAAGCCTTATTACGTCTTCCATCTCAGGTGTAGATGCTTCAAGATAAACTGAGTCCTCTATACCTTCCATTCGATGGATTCTTCCAGGAGGTATAGTTATAAATTCTCCTTGAATATAAGTTTTTTCAGTTAAATCCTCAACTGATTCGCCTTGGATAATTTTTAACTTTCCAGATAAAACAAATATAGTTTCTTTCTTTAACTTGTGGTATTGCAAACTACATCTATGTCCAGCAAGCATAGTTAATTTTTTAACCATGTATTTATTATTAACCTCAACTATCTCCTCTTGTCCCCAGGGTTTTTTTATCTTTTTCATTTTTAAGCCTTGATTTTTAATTAAAAAACTTTTTAGATTAAATTAAAATTTCTTCTCTATTGTATTACGTTTTTCACTCAGAAAAAATATAATTACAAATTTATATTGCCCATTCTCCAAATGATCCTGATTTTTTATTTGGCAATTCGTTGGGATTGAAAGGTTTAAAAAACTTTTCCAATATATGTAAACATGCTTCTGCAACTGCTCGATCAGCTCCTGATCTTTTTGTAATATAGTTTGCATATTTCTTTGCATTAGGATCACCATTTTGAGGAGAAATACTATATCCAACCTGTTGCATTACATAATGATCAAATATTCCATCACCCATATAAATAACTTTTTTAGGATCAAATTTTTCTTTAATCCAGTCAATTCTTTGAATAGTGCTGACTAAATCAAGTTTAAATTTCATATCTTTGACTATCCTCTTTTCACTAATTTTAAAACCCTTTTTGTCTCCTGTAATAAAGTGGATATTTATGTAAGGTTTCAAAAGTGACAAACCATCGTTATCATCTGGGCCAAAAACTTTAATTATCTTTCCCTTTTCTGAATAAAGAAATTGGCCATTAGTTAAAACCCCATCTACGTCTAAAATAAATACTTTCATGAATATCTTTAAAATAAATTTTTCTAATTAAATTATAAATTATTAAATTTAACAGGATATAAATTGAGATAAAGCTAAATCTTCATAATTAAGATATTTTCACCTTAATAAATTTATTAACAACTTTTAAAAACTAAACTTATTTATTTTTTTTAAAATCCTCAATAGTTAATTCTAATCCTTTATCAAGAGATGTTTTTGCTTCCCAACCCAAAGCATTAAATCTTTTTGAATTAAGCTTTTTTCTTTGATTACCATTTGGCATTTTATCGTCCCAAATTATTTCCCCTTTATAGTCAATCATATTAGAAATCTTATTTGTTAAATCTCTTATAGATATTTCTATATCACTCCCGACATTTAGCCATGACAGTTTATTACCGAATTTATCTTTTGGAGCGGTTTTTAAATTAAAATCCCATTTCTCTAATGCAAATAAGCAAGCATCTGCTAAATCATCAACGTATAAGAATTCACGTAATTGATCACCTGTTCCCCAACAGGTTACTGAATCTAAATTATTTTCTTTTGCCTCTACAAATTTTCTTATTAAGGCGGGCAACACATGGCTATTTTGTGGATGATAATTGTCTTTTGGGCCAAAAAGGTTTGGTGGAATTAAGCAAATTGCATTAAAGCTATGTTGAATCCTAAAAGATTCGCATAGTTTTATTCCAGCTATTTTAGAAATTGAATAAAACTCACTAGTTCTTTCTAAGTAACCATTTAGTAATTCCTCCTCAACCATAGGTTGTTTGGCAAATTTTGGATATACAGTACTACTACCTAGAAATAATAATTTTTTTACATTATATCTTCTAGATATTTCTATCAGGTTGGTTTGTATTTTTAGATTATTCAATAAGAAATCAGCTGGATATGTTTTATTGGCATAAATACCACCGACCTTACCAGCCGCAATAATAACAATACTGGGCCTAAACCTTCTAAACCAATCCTCAACTAAATTATAGTTTGTAAAATCTAGATCATTTCTACTTGGACATAAAAGCTCTTTTTTATTAGATACAGAATTTTTTTCTCTTTTTAGAAGGGATCTATAAATTGAGTTGCCAACCATACCGTTAGCACCTGCAATCAAAATTCTTTCTGTCTTTGAAGAAGTCATTTAAAAAAAAATTAATTTTTAGTTTTCTACTAATCGTCTCCTTTTTCTACCCTCCCATAAGAATCTTCAAATCTAACTATATCATTTTCACTAATATAGTTACCGCTCTGTACTTCTATAAGAACTAAAGGGTCAGAGTTAGGATTACTTAGTCTATGCTTTGATTTGATTGGAATGTAGGCACTTTGGTTTTCATTTATAATTGAAATTTTACTATCAATTTCTACCTGAGCTCTACCACTAACTACCACCCAATGTTCAGAACGAAAATTATGCATTTGTAATGATAATGCTTGATTTGGATTTACGACTATTTTTTTTACTTGCCACTTGGAATTCTCTACTAATGATGAGTAATAACCCCATGGTCTAAAAATTTTCTTGTGTTCTTTACCTTCTTTGTAATTTTTCCTTTCTAATTCTTCAACAATTTTTTTAACTTCTTGAGTTTGATTTTTATCAATCACTAATATTGCATCATTCGTTTCTACAATAATTAAATTCTTCAAACCTACGCATACTAACAATCTATTTTCACCTCTGACATAACAGTTTTGTAGATCTTTAGAAACAACTTTTCCTTTTACAAAATTCCCATTTATATCTTTTTTTGAATTATCAAGTACTTTATTCCAACTGCCGATATCCTTCCATCCTGCATCGAGAGAGATCATTAAACCTCGACTTGTTTTTTCCATGACCGCAACATCAAGAGATAAATTTATGCATTCTTCGAAAATTGTTTTATCAATTCTTTGAAAATCAAGATCTAAATTAGAGTTTTTTATAGAATCTTTGCAAATCTGAAATATTTCAGGATGATATTTCTTTATCTCTTTTAAAATTACTGAAGCTTTAAAAAGAAATATTCCGCTATTCCATGCAAAGTGCCTATCCTCCAAATATTTCTTTGCATTTTCTAAATTTGGTTTCTCAAAAAATTGAATAATTTCGCTTGAATAAGCATTCCTCTTGATAGGATTCTTTGTTTTGATGTAGCCGTAACCTACTTCTGGATATTCTGGGATTGTCCCAAAGGTAACTAATTTGCTTTGTTTAGAAAATTTAACTCCTTCTTTGATGGATTTCTGAAAATTTTGTTGATTTTTAATGGAATGGTCAGAAGATAAAATCAATAGGTGAGGATCAATTTCATTCTCTATTGCTTTAAGAGCAGCTAAAGTAACTGCTGCTGCAGTTCCCCTACCGAAAGGTTCAAGTAAAATAGTTTTTGGCTTGATATTTATTGCTCTTATTTGCTCTGCTGCTATAAATCTATGTTCTTCATTACAAATAATTATTGGTTTATCAAGATTTTCTAATCCTATTAAGCGTTCATAAGTATTTTGAAGCATGGTCCTATTATTCTTTTCTTCCAAGTTTATGTATTGCTTAGGGAAGCTCTCCCTTGATAAAGGCCATAATCTAGACCCTTTACCTCCACATAGAATTACAGGTATTAATTTATCTTCATTCATAATATAAAGACTATAAAAGATTAAAGGTAAAACTAAATTTTTTTATTATCAATTTTATATCCGTTTTGAATTAAAAAATATTGTTTTTTCACTATTTCTTTATCCTTCTCAATCATATCTGAGATTAAATCTTCCAGAGATTTAGTTGGTTTCCAACCCAATTTTTCTTTTGCTTTTGATGCGTCTCCTAACAGAGAATCAACTTCAGCAGGTCTGAAATAGTTTTTGTCTATTCTTATAACTGTTTCTTGATTATCTTTTCTTTTCCCAATCTCATTTAAACCTGTACCTTCCCAATTAATGCCTCCCCAACCTAATTTTAAAGCGCATATTTCAATAAATCGTCTAACACTCTCCTGCCTGCCAGTAGCAATTACAAAATCTTCAGGTGTTTCTTGCTGCAACATTTTCCATTGCAATTCAACATAATCTTCGGCATGTCCCCAGTCTCTTTTGGCATCAATATTCCCTAAATAAAGGCAATTTTCAATTCCTTTGTCAATTGATGTTAGTCCCATCGTTATTTTTCGAGTAACAAATGTTTCACCTCTACGTGGACTTTCATGATTAAAAAGAATCCCATTACAGGCGAACATTCCATAGGCCTCTCTATAGTTAACTACTATCCAATATGCATATAGTTTTGCTACACCATATGGACTTTTTGGATAAAAGGGAGTTGTTTCTCTTTGAGGAGTCTCTTGCACTAAACCAAAAAGTTCAGAGGTACTTGCTTGATATATTTTTGTATGATCTGTTAGTTGTAAAAGTTTTACAGCTTCTAAAATTCTAAGTATTCCTAAAGCATCACAATTAGCTGTATATTCTGGAGATTCAAAACTAACAGCTACATGACTTTGTGCTCCTAAGTTGTAAATTTCGTTTGGTTTAATTCTACCTATTAATTTAATTAGATTTGTACTGTCAGTTAAATCCCCATAATGTAAGATGAATTTCCTGTTTAAATCGTGTGGATCTTCATATAAATGATCTATTCTTTGTGTATTAAAGGAACTTGCTCTTCTTTTTATGCCATGAACAATGTATCCTTTTTTTAGGAGAAATTCAGCAAGATAGCTACCATCTTGTCCTGTTATACCAGTTATTAAAGCAACTTTTTTACTCATCTTTTATAATTAGAAATTCTCATATCAACTGAATTATACGCTCTTGGTTATTTAAAATTCATATTTTTTTATTTGTTATTAGAAATGAAAATAATTTTTATCATTATTTTTATACTAGAATTAAAGTTGTTATTTTTTCTTGAAAAATGATAAACCAACCTTGCCCTAGTTTTAAAAAGAAAATAAAATAATACTTAAATCTAAACCATTATGAGGGAGAGAAGGAGATAGTTACTTTTATGAAATTTTGGGCGAATATGAATAAACTCCTTGTTTTATATATTGTTTCCTTATTTTATGGCATTTTTGAAACTCTTTTATATACATTGTCAGTTTCTCTAGTTTTTTCTCCAGACTCATTAAATAATTTGGCTCTGGGAAGTAATTTTCTATATTTTTTGAAAAATATCAATCCTATCGGAATAGTTTTTTTAATATTTATTTTTAGGATGTTATATACCTTCTTAAATTCTAACTATATGACATTTATACATTCCTATTACGAATTTAGAGCATTTAAATTTTATACCTTTAATTACAATAGTGATAAAGAAACTTCTTCATATTTAACTAAAAAAATTGTTAATGATCTTTTGGATTATATATATTTAAGAGTTTGGCCTATAAATTCAATAATGATATCTCTTGGTGCTGTACTTCCTTTCATATATTTACTTTATTTGGAATCTCCAATTTATCTTTTAAACCTGTCTTTATTCTTCTTTTTATTGATGGGTATTTATTTAATAACTTTTAAAAAGAAACTAGAGAGAGTTGGAAAGATTCTGGCAAAATCAAGAGAACGTAAAAATAATTTTATAAACTCTTATTCTCGAAATCACAATATTGTAAAACACTACAGTTATTTCGAACCTTTATTTTCTCATTACAGACATTTATTGAGGATATTTAAATACGCTTTTCGAACATTTATTACTATGAGCAACGCAATTAGACCTTCTTTGGAGTTTGTATTTCTTATTTTAATAATTTTGGTTTTTCAAAATCAATCAGAAAATACTTTAGTTTTAAATGGAGTTTTAATTGCTGCAATATTAAGAATTATGCCTGCTTTTTACACTATATTTACAAACATTAACCAAATTTATGCCGGTACAGAATCAAACATTACCTTTAATAATATAAAAAATTTAGACATTAAACCAGTTAAAAATAAATTGATAAAGTCTTATAAAGATATTAAAAATTTAGATTTAAGAATTAAAATTCCTACTCATAAAAGATTAAATTTTGATACCAAAAAGTTTACTAATCAATTTAATAAAACCAAAGGAAACTTTATTGTAATTACTGGTGAGAGTGGCGTAGGAAAAAGTTCTTTAATTGAAGCAATGGTTGACCTTAATAATATAGATGTAAGTTTGTATTACGCAAATGGTAAGAAACTGAGCAAAGAGCATATAGGATATTGTCCTCAGTCAAGCACTATGATTTGTAATACAATTGATGCCGAGATAATTTATGGTAGAAAAATTAATCAGAAATGGTTAAATTTGTTAAAAGCTACTCTAAATATAGGTAAAGATTTTCCTCCTGTTAAAATTAATGGTTTAGATAATCCAAATATCTCAGGGGGGCAGCTTCAAAGACTTGCTCTTGCAAGAGCTTTATATTCTAGACCTAAATTACTAGTTTTAGACGAGGCCACTAATGCTATATCTCCATTAATGGAAAGGAAAATTCTAATAGCTATAAAAAATTATTTACCAGAGACAGTATTGATAGCAATTATGCACAGGTTAGAAAATAAAGACCTATTTGACCTCCAATTAAAATTATGATCAGTTACAACGACATAATTGAAGTACAAATTGAAGGTAAGAATTTTTTTAAGGTAAAACTTGCAAAATTTCTTTTTAATCTTCAATGTTCTACATTTGAAAGTTCTATAAATAAAAATATCGGTAAGAAAATTTTCTTTAAGATTATTGTTTGTAAAATAAATAGTTTAGAAATATTTAAAAATAAAAATAAAGAAATCTTCATTAATTTAAAAATAGATAATCCCTATAATGTAGTTCTCTCTTATGTGCTCCAAATATGGTCGATAATAAATAATTATTTAATAATTCATGGTGGAATATATCAAAAAAATTCTTTAAATTTCATACTTACTGGTAAGGGTGGAGTGGGGAAAACTTTCAAAATAATTACTGCTTGTTTGAATAAAGAGCAGTTATTTATGGGAGATGATCTTGTCCTTTTAAATGGAAATAAAGCTATTCCAATTATTCGTCCAATTTGTCTCTATCCTGAGCATATTAAAATAAATAAATTAAAACCTTTCATAAAAGAAAAAATTATAAAAAGAAATATAATTTTTTTAAAAATCAAAAGGAAATTACTATGTTATTTATCAGCTTTAATTCCAAAATTTGATTTCTTATATTTTAAATCATATCAAAATGAATTTAGTAATCTATCGTGGGCATATGTTCCTCCAAAAAAGATAGGAATGAAAGTAAATTATGATCCAGTAAAATTATCTGGCTTTATTACACTAGTGCGAAAGAATAAAGAAGTTGAAGAATCAAATTTTGCAAAAGATATAATTCAAAGTACGGAATACGAATTTAATATTTTTAATAAAGAATTAGATTATTTAACGAATTATTTCCATAGTAAATCATTTAATAAATATATTTCTGAAAAAATTCAAGAAGTAAATATTGAATAAAAAGAAAGGTTTTAGCCTCATAAATTTTTGCAGAAAATTTTGTTATTAATCCAAATAAATCAAACTTAATTAATTTATAATAAATTTATGAGTTAGAAAATTTGTTATATGAATCATTTGAAAAATTGGGACGAATTAGATGGTGTTGAAATCTCTAAATTCCCAACTATTTTTGAAGACAACAGAGGAGAATATGATGAATTATTTAATTTAAGATCAGATCCAAATTATAAATTTAAGCAGTTATCTTTTGTCCATAATAAAAAAAACATAATAAGAGGAATGCACGGCGATTGGGGAACTACAAAAAAAGTTACTGTTGTTTCTGGAATAGTTATTCAAGTTTTATTGGATTGTAGATTAGAAAGTAAAACCTATGGTCAATTCAAGTCATCATTCCTTAGTGGAGATGACAAGTTATTAATTACATTGCCTCCTGGTGTCGCGAATGGGATACAAGTATTAGATGAAGAAGCTGTCTATATTTATTTGCAAGATACTTTCTATAAAGATCATAAACAATTTACTATTACACCCTTTGATAAGCATATATCAAAAGCTTTTATTCTTGATAGGAAGCCAATTATTTCGGAAAGGGATTTGGATATGAGCAAAACTTTTTCAAATCTAAATCATAAAAAATAATTTAACTTATATGAAGTCTATTTTATTTGTTCTTCCTTACTTACCCAAAATTGGCGGAGTTGAGTCTTGTTTATTTGAAGCTTCTAAAAAACTTAATCATAAATTTAGTATTTTTGTAATTAGCAAATTATCTTTTTATGAACTTGACACACTTAAAAAAATAGGTTTTTACAAAGCATTTAGAAATAGATATGAAATTATTGGTTTTTTTTACTGGCAGGCAGGTTTAATACTCCCATTTCTCAGATTAATAAATTCAAAAAAAACATTATTTTTTATAAATTCAACTATCAAATATAAAAATTATAAGGGCTTATTTTTTTATTTTTCACTATTATTTGCTGATCAAGTAATCTTTGATAGTAAAAATAGTTTTCTATCGTATAAAAATAAGTTGAAATTTTTATTTAATAAAAAATACAAAATTA
>Ga0163109_10000598_pt1 | contig 28753 bp, 23 predicted proteins | sample CRUFie1St13metaG_FD_108704 | JGI IMG/M metagenome (GOLD analysis project Ga0163109, IMG submission 108704) | Marine microbial communities from the Costa Rica Dome - CRUD Field 142mm St13 metaG | ecosystem: Environmental > Aquatic > Marine > Oceanic > Photic zone | place: Costa Rica: the Eastern...
CGTGTAGCAGATATTGTAGTTCTTCCAGTACTACAAACGATAAGTGGAGCATTTGTAATCATTTTTATATCTTGAGCAATCCTTCTAATAGCGAAATCAAAAGCGATATATCTAGTTTTAGGATTATTATTGGGTTATCTATTGATTTCGCTAACTATTATTCCTTACTTAAGAATCGCAAATAAAAAAAGATTTGATTTAGAAATTCAGTCAAATAATGCTCTTCAGGAATCTCTAAAATCTATAGTAGACGTCAAATTAACTAATTCGGAAATTTTTTTCTTTGAAAATTACAAACTTTTAGTAAGAAAAGCCATACCTTTTATTTGGAGAGGAGAAACATTACCCGAAATTCCAAGGGCATTAGTGGAACCTTTTGGAATTACGCTTATATTTTTTATCGGAATCGTTCCACTATTATTAACCTCTGAAATAGAGAAAATATCAAGTGTAATCCCTTTTTTAGCTACAATTGCAGCTGCATCTTTAAAATTAACACCGCCACTTCAAGATACATTTAGAGGATATAACTCCATAAGAGGAGGACTTCCTGACTTGGAAGCAACAACTAAACTAATAACTTCAACTAAGGAATTTAAAGAGGATATAAAATTTACCACTAAATCAACTTTTAAAAACAGTAGTTTTAAATTTCCATCCAATACTATTGCATTAAATAAAGTTTACTATAAGTACCCTAATTCAAGTTCATACGTAATTAATAATTTATCACTTAAGATAAAAACTGGTTCTAAGATTGCATTTGTTGGATCAACTGGGAGTGGGAAGACCACAACGGCAAACCTAATATTACAACTTTTATTACCTCAAAAAGGCAATTTACTATTAGATAATAAGTTATTGCTTAAAGAAGATGTAAAAAAATGGCAATATAATTGCGCCTATGTTCCTCAAACTTTTTACTTAAATAATTGCACAATTTTAGAAAATATTGCTTTCGCTACCGATGTAAATGAAGTTAATTTAGATGCAGTATGGGAATCCTTAGAGTCAGCAAAATTAACAGAATTTGTTAAGAACATGCCTAAAAGTATCTACACCAATATTAGTGAAAATGGTCTAAAACTATCAGGAGGGCAAAGGCAGAGATTAGCTATAGCAAGAGCTTTCTACCGAAATTCTAAATTATTAGTTTTAGATGAAGCGACTAGCGCTCTTGATAATAAAACAGAATCGGAAGTTATGAGTTCAATTGATCTTGTAAGTAATAACTGCACTTTAATAATAATTGCCCATAGATTAAGTACCGTTATGAATGCCGATATGATTTATGAATTCAATAATGGTCAAATAATACATTCAGGAACATTTAAAGAATTATGTATTAAATCAGATAGTTTCAAAGACCTAAAAGCATTAGAGAAAAAAATATTGCAATAAAAAATAATTTGGAAATGATTAATTATAAAATCTCGAACTTTCAATATATTTTTACTAAAGAAATCAATATATTCAGAGCAGGATTATTTATTTTACCTTCTGCACCCGTAATAGCCTTTCTACTCATAATAATTTCACTCTTAATAAATAGCTTCAAGATAAAAGCTTCATACTTTAAGAACAAGTCAAATTTTCTAATTTGCACTACAGGCATCTTAATGCTACTAAGCTCTATTTTTCAAACATTTTTTATAAACAATTCTTACAGTAAAGAACTTAATGAAATCTCATCTTGGATTGGACTTTTTAACTGGATTCCTTTATTTTGGATTTTTTGTTCTTCACAAGAATTCCTTAAATCGAAAGAGGATAGAAAATGTACTAGTCTAATCTTATGTTTAAGCACAATCCCAGTAATATTTTCCGGGATTGGCCAAACTTTCTTTGATTGGCATGGTCCCTTAGAATTATTTAATGGAACTATTATTTGGTATCAAAGACCCATTGATGCTATATCAGGGTTAACAGCACAGTTTAATCATGCCAACTATGCAGGGGCATGGTTTACGTTTATATTACCTCTTTGTATCGCTCAATCTTTTAATAAGACCTCTGATAAGATTAAAAAGAATTTTTTAAGGATTATTCTTGCTGGTATTATAACTTGTGTTTTTCTTACAAATTCACGAAATGCATGGGGCTCTTCAATATTGTCAATTCCATTACTTTTCGGAACCTCCTCATTTCAATGGTTTTTGCCTTGCTTACTATTTACAATTACCTTAATTTTAGTTACAACCCAGAATTTATTCGAAAGCGGAATTCAAAACATATTGAGAGAGATAATACCAAATAAAGTTTGGCAAGAATTTTCTAATGAGGGATTTAAAAATTTAGATGTAACAAGAATAGGGATTTTAAAAGAAGCCTTTAAAATAATTATAAACAATCCCCTATTTGGCACTGGTGCTGCATCATTTCCAATAATATATCAACTTGAAAAAGGTTTTTGGAAAGGACATTCACATAATATTTTGACTGAATTATCAATTAGTTATGGAATACCATGTACAATAGTTCTGATTTATTTTGTTGGTAGAATTTTAGTAAAATCTTTTCAAAATATATACTTAACAGATAAAAAAAATATATTTGATAGAAGTATTTGGACAGCAGTAATAGTTTTCTTATTATCTCAACAAATAGATATACAATATTTTGATGGGAGGATTAGTTTCCTTTTCTGGATATTACTAGCAGGACTAAAATGTATTAATGATGAGAATCAGTCTTTAATAAAAAATGCAACTAAATAATTTCTCTTTAAAAATTAATAAAACTAATTTATTACTTTTTTTGATAATTATTTCTAGTTTTCTGATTGATAAAATTTATCTTCTTAATATTTCATATTTGCCAGCATGGGACCAAGGTTATCATCTTACTAATTTATTCAAAACATACAACTTATTAGAAAATTTCAGTATTAATAACCAAGAGTGGTGGCAAAGTTTTTGGAGTATATCAGAAACCTATAGAGGGCCTTTAACTTATATATTTTCATCAATCTTTTTAAAATTCTTTGGCAAGACTTATGAAAGTAGTATTTTATCTAACAATATTTTTTCTATCATCACAATTTTATGTATTTTCAATCTGTGTAGAGATTTAGGGTATAAAAAAGCTGGATTATGGGGAGCATTTATTTTTGCTTTTAATCCATATATTTTTGAGCAAAGGGTTGATTATCTAATTGATATTTCTCAAATTTGCTTTTTAAATTTAAATTTTTATATCCTGTTTAAATTCTTAAAATCAAATGGAAGTTATATTTTGTCTCTAATATTAGGGATTTCATTAGGATTTATATTTCTTACTAAACCCACTGGTATTTTGTTTTTGGTTTTTCCCTATATCTTTTCTTTTTATTTATTAATTAAAAAATCTAATTTCAATAAATTATATATAGTAGTCTTTCTTAGCACATTTATAACAATCATATGGCCTTGGCTTAGTATTAATTGGCTTACGATAATTACAAGCATAGCTAATTCTTGGCAATGGGGGATTAAATATCAAGATGGACTAGAAGCTAATACTTTAGAAGGAATTCTTTTTTATCCTAAGACTATTCTAAAATTATTAGGTCCTCTCTTATTCGGAAGTTTTTTTGGAATATCGTATTTGAAAATATTGGACAAATTAAAAAAATATAGCTTAACAAAAAACATTCAGAACTCCTTAAGCATAAACAATATTTTTCTTTTAAGCTTTCCAATAAATGTTTTAATTATATGCACTTTAATGAGTACCAAAGATTTACGATTCATATTACCCATTTTCCCATCATTATGTATATTTTCAGGTTTACTAATAACAAATTTAAAAAATTACAGTTGGGATAAATTTTATAAGATATTTATTTTTTTAATAATTTTATTAAAACTAATTTTAAATTTATCTTTGGAGAAAAATATAGTTTTTAAATTTGATAATACTTCAAAACCTAATTGGCCACATAAAGAAATTATCGAAGAAGTTAGTAATCTTTCACCTTATTCAAAATCAGTTCTTGCTATCTTACCTGATACAAAGGAATTGAATACCTTTAATCTTTCATCCGAAGCAAATATGCAAAATAGTAATACTTATGTAAGGCAAATTATTAGTAATGAAAAATCATATAAAGATGATTTAGATAGATTTAATTGGTTTCTTTTGAAAGATGGCGAACAAGGAATTATGTCTAATGATTCCAAATTGGCATTATCAGATCTTATTAAGGAATCAAATAAATTTAAAAATTTCAAGTCTTGGGAATTACCAGATGGATCAAAAGCAACACTTTACAAAAGAAAAGTAATGAATGAATCAATATCAATAATTAATAAGAACTTTATACCTTTAAATTTGGATTTAATTTTCAGTTCTAATGGCATTACTGCTAATTTAAAGGGAAGTAATGAGATTATAAACAATAGTAATTTACTTATTAATGCAAGAAATAATGAAAAGAGTCATGAAATAAATATTTATTTTCCAAAAATAATAAATTTATTAAATAAAAATATTGAGATAATTAAAAACGTAAAATTTGAAGATGAATTTAATTTTGATAAATCATTAAAATTTGATTCCATTTTAATAACTAATAAAAACAAAAAAATACCAGTTAAAATAAATAAAGTTATTTTCAATCAAAAAGTAAACAAAGATACTACAGGTCAATTTCAAATAAATAAAATTAAAGAGATAGAAAAAATGGCGGGATATCTTAGGCTTGGAGAATTTGATAAATTATTTAATCTTGTAGAGGTAGTAAATCAATCAGATCCTGATCAAGAATATCTAAAAAATGCAGAAAAAATATTCAAATATAGATATCAATTAAATAAAAATAATTATGATTATTTATACAAAATTGCTATTTCACAAATTCTTCAAAGGAAATCTATTGAAGCAGCAAATTCGCTCAAAGAAATTATGAAATATGAAAAAAATAATTCAAATTTATATTTAGCAAAATCTATTGTTGATATTTATAATTTTAATCCTAGAAAAGCAGATAAAAATATACAAATGGCAAGTAAATTAAATAAAGACGAAAACTTAATTTCCACAATAAATTCGATAAAAATTATTTCGAATTTTTTAAATTTTAAAATTATAAATTTAATAAATATATAAAATATGCAAATTTTTATTTAAAATAACATTAATAGAAATATTTTTTAGCTTTTCATATAAATGTTATCTAACTATAAAGGGAATGTAGCAATAATCCATGACTGGTTTTCTGGAGAATTTAAAGGGGGGGCTGAAAAAGTTCTTAAAGAAATTGAACAAATCATTTTTGAAAATAAATCATATTACGAGATTTACTGTTTGGTAAATCACTTAAATAAAGAACATAAATTTAATCAAGGGAAAATTATTAATACTTCTTTCATACAAAACTTACCATTCAGCAAAAAACATTTTCACAAGTATTTACCTCTATTCCCTTTAGCAATTGAACAACTTGATCTAAGAGAATTTGATTTAATTATAAGTTCTAGTCATGCAGTTGCTAAAGGTGTTATAACATCTCCTGATCAACTGCATATCAGTTATATTCACTCACCTATGAGATATGCTTGGGACCAAATGCATGTATACCTAGAGAGTTCTTCATACATGAAATCAAAAATAAATATGTTACTAAGAATAATCCTTCAAGATTTGAGGAAATGGGATTATTTGAGTAGTGTAAGAATTGATAAATTAGTTTCTAACTCTAATTTCACTGCAAAAAGAATTAAAAAATATTGGGGAAGAAATTCATCAGTTATTCATCCTCCAGTCGACACAAAAAAATTCTCTCCAAGAAAATCAAGAAGCGATTTTTATTTAAGTGTATCGAGATTAGTACCAAATAAAAGAATTGATTTATTAGTAAAAGCATTTAACCAACTTAGTTTTCCATTAATTATTGTTGGTAGTGGGCCAGAGAAAAAAAAACTTATGAAAATTGCCAAAAATAATATAAGTTTTCTAAATTATCAAGATGATCTTTCAATTAAAAACTTAATGGAAAATTGTAGAGCTTTTGTTTATACGGGGATAGAGGATTTTGGAATTGCCCCCGTTGAAGCTATGGCTGCTGGAGCACCCATAATAGCTTTTAAAAAAGGTGGAATATTAGATACTGTTAAATGTATAAATTCCGAGGCTAAAATAGCAACAGGTATTTTATTTGATGATCAAAATGACAAGGTAATTAGAGATTGTATAAACTACTTTGAAGAAAAGAAACTTTGGTTAAAATTTTCTAATGAAGATATTCATTTGTGGGCTCAAAATTTTAGTATTAATATTTTTAAAAAGAAATTTGCTGATCTGATTTATAATTCTATTGAACAATTCAAATAAAATAATTTATATAAAAACCTTATTATAAAAAATTGATATTTAAAAATAAAACGATTATTATTGAATAATATTTTTTTACTATTTTGAATTATAAGATTATAAAAAGATTTTTAGATTTTATATTTGCTTTTTTACTGATAATTTTATTAATTCCATTATTTTTAATAATTGGAATTCTAATTAAAATTAGCTCAAAGGGATCTATTATATACATTCAAAAAAGGATTGGGAAGAACAATACTAGTTTTTCTTGTTATAAATTTCGTACGATGCATCCCCAATCAAAATATCTCTTAAAAAAAATATTAGTTAAAAATAAAGATTTTAAAAATCAATTTTCCGAGACAAGAAAAATAGTTAATGATCCCAGAATCACTAGATTTGGTAAATTCCTTAGATTTTCAAGCTTAGATGAATTACCTCAAATATTTAATGTTTTAATAGGAGATATGAGTTTCATTGGACCGAGACCAATTGTTAAAAGTGAAATAAAAAAATATGGAAAAGAATTTAGAAAAGTTTTTTCTATAAAACCAGGTATATCGGGTTTATGGCAAGTAAGTGGTAGAAATAATCTTTCTTATGATAAAAGAGTAGAATTAGACATTAATTATTCTGAAAATATTAATTTTCTACTTGATATCAAAATATTCATTAAGACTATAGTGGTTATTTTATTTCCTTTTGGAAAAGGGGCACTTTAATAGATTAAATATAAGTAGATTTTCTTGAATTGTTAATCTCCCCAATAGTATTAAAATTAAAGAAGAAAAAGATTAATATTTATCAGATTATCTACCATATTTGTCTTCAAATCTTTTTATATCATCTTCTCCAAGATAAGTCCCGCTCCGAATCTCAATTAAAGTTAAAGGAGTTTTGTTGAGTTAAATAAATCTATGCTTTACCTCTAATCGAACATATGCACTCTAATTTGGAGTAATTATTTTTTCATTATTATCACAAAAATTATTCATATCAATCTAAATAAAAAATGGATATTACAAAAGATTTATTTACTTTGCAAAAGTTTTAAAAATTTAAATAATTTTTCATTTAATCAGTTAATCCTAATTTTTATAACCAATTGGATTTTTCTTTTTCCATTTCCAACCATCTCTACACATATCTTCAATACTAAATTTAGGGACTATTTTAAATTTATTGATTAATGTTGAATTATCAGCAATTACAGAACAAGCATCCCCAAGCCTTCTTTTAGAAAAAACATATGGGACTTTTGTATTATTTACTTTTTCAAAAATTTTAATTAACTCTAGTACTGAAGTTCCGATTCCTGTCCCAACATTTAAATTAATAAAAGTCCGATTATTTTGAAATAGATTCTCTAAAATATTGATATGTGCTTCTGCTAAATCCATCACATGAATATAATCTCTTATTGCGGTTCCATCCTCAGTCGGCCAATCATTCCCATATATCTCTAATTGCTTCTGAATTCCTAATGCAGTATTTAGGATTAATGGAAAAATATTATTTGGTTTTCCAACTGGATTTTCTCCAATTAATCCAGAAAAGTGCGCCCCAATAGGATTAAAATATCTCAATGAAGCCATTTTCAAATTAGTTTTTGTAGCTTCAAAAATATCTTTTAATATTATTTCGATTGTCAACTTGGTTTTTCCATAAGTATTAATTGGACCGAGTTCAGAGCTTTCTGATAAAAGAGAATTTTCTTTTTGAACGTATAATGTTGCACTACTACTAAAAACGAAAGTATTACAATTATATTTTTTCATTATTTCTAATAAGTTAATACTACCGATAACATTTACTTCCCAGTATAAAAGGGGATATTTAACTGATTCTGAAACAGATTTTAATCCTGCAAAATGTATGATTCCATCTATTTTTTTGTTATTTTTGTGTAAATCAAAGAAAAGATTTTCTAAAAACTTTTTATCACGTAAATCGCCATTATAAATATTTAACTTAGGATCTATTGAAGAATTTTTTAATTTTATAATTTCCAAAATTTTATCAAGTGACTTTGGCGAACTGTTTACGAAAGAATCCACAACATGTACTTCATATCCTTTCTCTAATAGCAAAAGGCAAGTATGGCTACCTATAAAACCAGCTCCTCCAGTAACTAAAATATTTTTCATAAAACTCTAAATAAATATATGAACTATTGAAAAATGAGCAGAATTATACACTGAACAACAAAAGCTCATAATAGGTTAATATTTTAATCTAGAGTCTAGAAATTAACAAACCATGAAATATAAAATTAATAATATTTGCTGTATTGGAGCTGGATACGTTGGAGGGCCAACTATGGCAGTAATTGCCGATAAGTGTCCAAATATTCAAATAGAAGTTGTAGATATAAATAAAAATAGGATTAGACAATGGAATGAAGATGATTTGGAAAAATTGCCAATTTTTGAACCTGGGTTAGCTGAAATTATAAAGAGATGCCGAGGCAAGAATTTACATTTCTCAAATTTTGTGGAAGAAAAAATAAAAAAAGCAGATATGGTTTTTATATCTGTGAATACACCTACAAAAGAAAAGGGACTTGGAGCTGGCAAAGCAAGCGATTTGAAATGGGTTGAGGCATGTGCAAGAGAAGTTGCCCGTAATGCAATTGGGCATACCATTGTGGTCGAAAAAAGCACCTTACCTGTAAGAACTGCAGAAGTAATAAAGGAAATACTAAATGCAGCACAAAATTCATCCTCAAATGAATCAGATCATTGTTCTTTCGACGTTTTATCCAACCCTGAATTTTTAGCAGAAGGTACTGCTATAAATGATCTTATTTACCCGGACAGAGTTCTAATAGGGGGTGAAAATCAAGAAGCCATAGATTCCTTGTCTGAGATATATTCTAGATGGGTACCAAGAAATAAGATTCTTGAAACAAATATTTGGAGCAGTGAACTTGCTAAATTAACTGCAAATGCTTTTTTAGCTCAAAGAATAAGTTCTATAAATTCAATAAGTGCTTTATGTGAAGCTACCGGTGCAGATGTAAGGGAGGTAGCACGGGCAATAGGTTCGGATAACAGAATTGGGTCAAAATTTCTTGCCTCTGGTCCAGGGTTTGGAGGTAGTTGTTTCAAAAAAGATATCCTAAACCTTGTTTACTTAGCAGAATATTTTGGATTAAATGAAGTGGCTAATTTTTGGGAAAGTGTAGTTAATATTAATTCATGGCATCAAAAAAGAATTTCAGAAATTATTGTTAAAAAACTTTTTGGGTCTGTTGCAAACAAAAAATTAGTAATTTTGGGATTTGCTTTTAAAGCTAACACCAATGACACAAGAGAATCTGCAGCGATTACTATATGCAAAAACCTACTTGATGAAGGAGCAAATCTTGTAATTCATGATCCTAAAGTTACTGCCTCCCAAATAGAAAATGATTTAAACATAAATCCTGTAAATTCCTTAGGAAATGAAAATCACTTTAATGCAAAAGCAGGAAACTGGGAACATAGTAAATGTATTAATAATCTTGAAATCTTTAATAATGCATATGCCATAGTAATTCTTACTGAGTGGGACGAGTTTAGAGAACTAAAGTGGTCGGAGATAGTAAAGAAAATGGTCCCACCTGCTTGGGTTTTTGATTCAAGGTCAATTGTAAATACTGAAAAGGTAAGAGACGCAGGTCTCAGATTATGGAGACTTGGGGATGGTCTTGGGGATAAATAATAATCTAAGTATCTTCTTTGAACAAAATTGCAAAATAATAATAAATGAATTTAATAAATTCAACTTAAATAAGATAATCCATTCTATATTCTCCCGTAATTATCTTCAAATCTAATAATATCATCCTCGCCTAAATAACTTCCGCTTTGAACTTCTATCAATACTAATATTTCTTTTCCTTTATTGGAAAGTCTATGCTTAGATTCTAATGGAATATAAGTACTTTGATTTTTACTAAGAGAGCTGACTTTGCCATCAATTTCAACTTCCGCAGTTCCACTAACAACTATCCAATGTTCTGTCCTATGTTTATGCATCTGAAGTGATAGAGAACATTTTGGATTAACTGTTATTTTTTTTACTTGCCAATGACTACCCTCAGCTAAGGATAAATAACTTCCCCATGGTCTAAATACAGTTTTATGAATAGTTCCCTCAGGTTGACCATTGGAATGCAATTTGGCAACTATTTGTTTGATACTTTGAGCTTTATTCAGATCTGCTACTAATAAAGCATCCATAGTTTCTACAACTACTAAATTTTCTAAACCAATCCCGACAATTAATCTACCTTCACTTCTTAAATAAGAGTTCTTCACATTATCTACAATAATATTTCCAGATATTAAATTTCCGTTTTTATCTTTATCAGAAACAGACCATAAAGATTGCCAACTCCCGATATCACTCCATCCAGCATCTAAAGGGGAAACAAAACCTAGATCTGTTTTCTCCATAACTGCTACATCTATTGCAATACTTGGACAATCCTCAAAAGTCTCTTTATCAACTCTAAAAAAATCTAGATCTACCAAACCTTTTTTAATGGATTCCTCGCAAGTTTTAATTAAATCTGGTTCATACTTTTTTAATTCTTTTAAAATTGTAGATGCTTTAAACAAGAATATACCACTATTCCAAAGGTGGTGATTACCTTCGATAAAAGTCTTTGCTTTATCAAAAGAAGGTTTTTCTACAAATTTTTTTATCTTTGTTGATGAAATTTGGTCAGAAATTTCACAATAAGTTTCTATATATCCATAACCAGTTTCTGGTCCTGTAGGTTTTATGCCAAATGTAACCAGACTACCATTATTAGAAAAAACTAAACTATTTTCAATAGCATTTTTAAAACTTACTTCATCTGCAATTTTGTGGTCAGAAGAAAGTATAAGCAAAGTAGGATCATCGTTTTTTTCTAAAGACTTTATTGCTGCCAATGCTATTGCAGGGGCAGTATTTCTCCCCACAGGCTCTAAAATTATTGAATTAGGTCTTACATTAATTTCTCTCATTTGTTCTGCAACAATAAATCTCTGATCTTCGTTACATATTATTATTGGAGCTGCAAGATTATTAATTTCATTTAATCTCAAATATGTATTTTGAAGAAGTGAAAAATCATTTTTATCATCTAAATTTAAATATTGCTTAGGATAACTAGCTCTTGAAAGAGGCCATAACCTCGAACCACTTCCGCCTGATAGTATTACTGGTATTAAATCCAAGTTGAGAAGAAATTAATTTTAGATATTATTCAAAATATCTATTTTTTTATCTTTTTATTATAATCTTTAGGATAAAAATTTCTCAACTAATGTTAAAACTAAAATTTATAAATATTTTTTATTAAATTATCCACTCTTGATTTCCAACTAAATTCTTTATCAATATAATGTAAACCATTCATGGCTAATTCCTCATATAAATTAGGGGAATTCATTAGATTATCTAAACATTTATAGTATTCTTGACTATTATCTGCAATGAGGCAATTAATTCCATCCTGAAGTGATAATGCATCTGCAGCTTGACTAGAAATTATAATAGGAGTGCCTCTAGATAATGATTCTACTGCTTTGTATTGTTGACCACTACCAGTAAAAATAGGTACAAGACTTAGAAAAGAATTATCTATGATTTGATCCATATTTTTTGGATTAGGCACTAAATATACTTCTTCGTAAATTTCGATATTTTTTATTAAATTACGGCTAGGATTCCTACCTGCAATTGTCAATTTAAACTTAACTTTATTAGCTTTTAAAATAGGTAAAAGATTATTCAATAAAAAATCTATAGCTACTTTATTTGGTTCATATGACAACGTCCCAAAAAATAATAAATTGCCTAAGTTTTTCTTATAATTTACATTAATTTCTTTCGCATTTATTCTTATTGGTTGAACACCAATACCAGATTCAAATATTGGAATATAATTATTATTATTTAAATTTCTTTTGAAAGAAAAATAATTTATATCATTTCTGGAAACAAGTATGATTGATTGGAGGTAATTATATTTAATTAGATTTGATTCGAAATTTTTTGTTCTTAAAAATTCATTTAGAAAAAAAAGTTTTTTAAATGACATAACAAACTTTAATTTATTTTTTAAATTAAGCGTCATAGAATCCACAAAATCAATTGTGAAACTTTTAGAAGATCTAGAAATTATATTCCATAGTTTGTATGTCCTTATTGAATAACAATGAATGAAAATTTCTGTATTACTCTTTTCGATAATATTTAAAATATTTTTAAATTTTCTCTCTAAAAAATAAGAAGATAAAAAATGTGTTTGTAATGGGAAAAAACTTAGAATTTGATTAAAAACTGATTTACAAAAAATCAGGAAAAAATCTAAGGCATTTATTTTTATAGAATAAACCTCATCAAAAGCCTTTGATATTTTCTCTAAATCTTCTTCGTTTCTTGTCATTCTAAAAAAATAAAATTCAACAAGAATTGTTTTATATCCTCTTTCTCGTAATTCTAAACTTCTAAAATAACACAATCTAGATTGCCCAGCATATGGAGGCCAAATAGGCCTAGGTAATATTGAAATAATTGTTTTATTTATCATATATATTATTCAAACAATAGGAATTTTTTTAATCTCATTTAAATGTTCTTCAAAAATACTTTTATAGTTAATAATATATTTCTGCAATCTTTTTTTTGAATTTATTGTTTCTAAATTATCAAATTGGAGTTGTATATTTTTATAAAAAGAATTTATAATATTATCTTTACTATTTACTAGAGAAATATTTTTATTGTATTTAGAATACTTTTTCTTGATTTCTTTATATACTTGAATATCTGAGCAGATACAGCCGCATCCAAATAATATTGCATCAAGAAAAGGAATGCCAAAGCCTTCTTCAGAAGATGTACTTATATATATATGAGAATTAATATAAGTTTCTATTAAAACTTTATCATCAACATTAGTTTGAAAATTATTGATTTTTAAGTTATTTGAAGATTGTATATTTTCTAAATTTAAATCAGCTCCAAATATAGAAATATTGATTATTTTGTCTAGATTTCTAGAAGCTAATTTTTCAAAAATTGGTAACAAAATTTCCTTTCTTTTTGAAGGAGAATTACCCGAAATACATATAATATTTACCTGATTTGATTTAATATTTTTTTTCCCGTTTAATTTTTTAGAATAAATAATAAAATTCTTAATAAGTAATTCATTAAAACTTGGTAAAGGATGTAGAACTATAATTTTTTCTTGATTAATTAAATTAATTTTATTGAACCAATTAAGTAATTTTTTCTTAGTATCTTCACTAATAACTATAAAATAATCTGATTTAACCAATGATTTATTAAATAGTAGAGTGTGAATAACTTTCTTCAAAAAATCTATTAAGCCATTTGACTTTAAGATTAAAAAAGTAGAGAACAAATTCTCAAATGATATACATTGAATAAAATCATAAACAACAATCCCAACAGAAGATCTCTTATTTTTTTTTCTCATCAATAAGCTAAGAGGTAATCTAGGATAAGTAAAAATTAAGTTTTTGTCTTTTTTTCTAAAATTTATAAATAATTCCCAAAAAATCTGAATAACAAATCTTAAATTTTTTATAAAAATTTTATTATATAACTTAAAAGTTTTAGATTCACATTCATAGTTAATTTTCAGGATTTCTAAAAGAGATTTTGAATATCTATGGATTCCTCTATTATTGGGAGTACTTAAAATAACATTAACTTTAGAAATACCATTAATCATATTTATACTTTAAGTACTCAAGATATTTTTTACTTTAACTTAAGAGTGGAAACTATTTAGTATTTAGTTAACTAATATAATTTATTTTCAATCATAGACTTTACGATATAATCTAAATCTTTTTCTGCTTTCCAACCAAGATTTTTTAATATCTTTTTGGGATTCATAGCAGAATAAGAAATATCAGCTGGTCTTATAAAAGAATTATCAATTTTAATAAATTCCTCTGGATTTAAATCAAAGTATTGAAAAGCTAAATTAACAAATTTCTTTAGAGAATTCGATGATCCAGAAGAAATAATATAATCATCTGCAGTAGAAGATTCAAGCATTAAATACATTGCTTTAACATATTCTGGAGCCCACCCCCAATCCCTATGAATATTTACATTACCCAAAGAGAGCGAATCTCTTAAACCTGACTTTATTTCAGAAACTTGCTTTACTATTTTCTTGGTAACAAATCTATTAGGTCTTAGAGGTGATTCATGATTTGATAGGATTCCAGTACAACAAAAAATTCCATAAGCGATTCTATAATTTGCTACTAACCAATATGCGGTTGATTTTGCTACTGCATATGGACTACAAGGCTTAAAAGGATAATCTTCTGTTGCAGATTTATTATTTGTATCACCGAAACACTCTGTACTACCGGCATTAAAAAATTTTATATCAGCTTTTAAGAATCTCAAAGCCTCTAAAAAATTAATTGTTGAGCCTGCTATTGAATCCATACACTCCACTGGTTGATCAAAAGAAAGTCCTACACTTGTTTGTCCTGAAAGATTAAATATTTTAGCTGGATTAAAACTTGAAATTACTTTTAAAACATTTCTAAAATCATTAGGTGCTAAAGAGATTATTTCTATATCATCCAAAACATTTAATTTTTGTAATCTTGATGTATCACAAACCGATGCATCCCTGCTTGTACCAATTACTTTAAAACCTTTCTCTAAAAGTAACTTGGATAAATATGCACCATCTTGTCCAGTAGCTCCAACAATTAATACTGTTTCCAAAATTTTTCGAAATGATTTAATTATAAGATAGTAATTCTCAAGCTAAATTAGTTATTAAAATTAAAAACATTTTTTAAAAAATATTTTGATGAGCATTTAGAAAACTTAATCAAATAAATTATAAGTTGCATATACCCCAACAAAAGGCGCCGTAACTTCAGAAATAATAGTACTAGCAACATTAAATTTACTTTTGCCAACAGTAATAATGTCTCTTTCTCTTAAATAAGGATTCTTTTTCGAACCTTTTTTATGCCTTTTACTAAATCTTATTTTCCTTTCATCTAATGAACCATCTGGGTTAACTCTAATTAAAGTAACAGGTCCACTAAGAATTTTTTTACCTCCAGCAAAAACAATTGCTTCATTTAAAGTAGATGATCGACTTACTTGAATTAAACCTGGCGATTCAACCATTCCACTTACAAAAACATTTATATATTTTGGGTTTAGATTCGATTTAATAGCTTTTGATAATTGTTCTAAAGATTCGCTTTCACTTTTTCTAATCGATATAACATCACCGTCATAAATTCTAATATTTTGAGAGTTATCACCATCATTTATTAAGGAAAGGAAATTAAGATTGGTTTGTATTTTACCTCCTCCATTCAAAGGACTATTTTTTCTAACAATTCTTATATTTGATAGATCTGAGAAAGGTGTGATTCCTCCTGCTAATCTAATTACTTCGAAGACAGTTGGGAAATATTCTACATTTCTAGAATTAAAGAAAAGATCATTATTAATGTTTAAATCTTGATTATTTTGAAAGCGCGTAGATTCAACTCTTTTTGCAAAAGGTTCATCCGCATTTTGTTTAATTATTTGTTTTGCTTTTTGATTATTGGGATATATTGATCCAGGCAAAGTGTATAAACCTGAGTTTTGTATCTCACCTTCTATATAAACTCTTATAGGTCTATATTCTGACAATATAGTATAAACATTGGGTCTTTTTACAAATTTTTTATATTTTTCATTTAATGCAGAATCTAAATCTGTGACCGTTAAACCTTGGACATAAACTTTATTTATTTTAGGAAGAAAAACAGTTCCATCTCCTTGAACTCTATAACTCCCGACTAACTCTGGCAGTGCATCAGCAATACTAATTGTTAATAAATCTCCTGGCCCCAATAAATAATCATCTCTAGGAATTCTTTCTAAATAATTTGTCTTTGAAATTTCTTGTTCTTCATTTAGATTAGACTTTAAAGGCTCAATTGAAGAGAATCCTGAAAAGAAAAATAAAGTTAATATAATTATTCTGATTTTGTTTTTAATTTGCATAATTTTAGTTACGGAAGATGTTTAATAAATCTTGATACTTTCCGCGGAATTGGTTTAATAATTCCTCTCTTTTAAGATAATTTTCTGAAAAAGATAATGACTCTAAATCAATAATTAGTGCGCCAAGAAAACTTATCCCTTGAACATTAATATTTTGTTTTAAATTTTTTAATTCAGTCCTTGTAATAGCTCCAGGTGATAATACAATTAGATTAGTATTTAATTTTTGTATTTCTAGAAGATCCTTAGCAATAACGATTTTAAATTGATTCTCTAAATTTAAATTTTCAACTATTTTATTAATATACTCTTTAGGAATATCACCTACGATGAATAGCCCTAAATTGTTTATTTTTTCTTTTTGAGATAATTTTAAAGATAAAATTTTAATAGTCTCTTTAAATTTTTCTTGTTTTTGAGTTTGTATATTTAGCTTAAATCCTATATTAATATCTTTAGTAAGCTCCTTATATGAATAAACGTAATCTTTTATTCTATCTTTTAGATAAATAGTTAAGGCTGATAAAACCAATCCTATCAATAATCCATTTAACAAAATTAATCGTTTTGCAAGACCAATTGGCTTGTCAAAAAGTGTGGGTTCAGTAATTAGTTCCCAAGGTTTTGATGATTTTGCCTGTTCTAGAGAAAGTATCTGTTTTTGCTGTTCTAAGTTTTGTAGAGTAAAATCATCTCTAATACTTTTTCTAGCTAGTTCTTTATATTTTGTGTATTGAGAATCAGATTTTAAATTTGATTGCAAATCTATCTCACTCCTAGTTTTTAATGATTTTAATTCAGCTATTATGGTTTTTACAAAATCAGCTTTCATGAAATCTAATTGTAATTGAAGATCTATTATAGATGGATCATTTTCTGTAAGATTAGTTTTCGCACTTAAAAGTTCTTCTGAAACAGTAGAGATACTAACCAAATCATTTCTTTTTAGTAATATCTCAGTATTTTCAGACATAATTTCAGCAATACTTTTAGCTAATTCAAAATTTAAAGTGTTATTTTTTATATTTTCTAATCTCGCAATATAAAGTTCTAGTGTATTAATTCTTTTCCTAAGTACGGAATCTTGTTGAATGCCACTTTGTGAATCAATAAAACTTGACATATCTTCTTCAGAAAAATTTTCACTAATAAAAAATGAATTCATATTATTTTCAGTCGCAAATTTCTGGAATTCACTAAAAGAATTTTGACTTTTTTGTTTATAAATTTCAATTTGATTTTCAATATATTTAATACCGCTCTCTAATCCTGTAATTCGATCTTTGTCTGAATACTGTTGATAAGCGGTAGAAATTTTATTAAGTGAATTAAATATTAATTCTTTATTATTATCAAAATATTCAATTTTGAGAACAGTGGTACCATCAATCAGTTCTATACCTAAAGATTTTTTTAGCCACTTGTCGAATCTATATTTTGATATATTTTTTTTTGCATTTAATTTTTCAGCTTTAACATATTCAAATATTGGCATCAACACTGAAGGGCTTTTTAAAATTTCTACTTGAGTATTAATATCCTGAGCGGTTTGTGATCTTACGAAATTACTAATTCTTGAGCCTAAAGCGTTACTAAGTAATTCACTAGAAAAAGAATTATTACTACTATTACTATCATTTTTTAGCACTATTTGGAAACTACCTTTATAAATTTTCTCTTTTGTAGACGCGTAAAATAATGCTATTACCATTGATAGAAAAGTTATAATTGCAATGAGCTTTTTGTTTAGTAAAAAACTTCTTATTAATATTCTTAAATCAAAATTATCAGAATCTAATTTTACATATTCTATTTGATTATTTCTCAACGATTCATTCATAAAATGAAATTAAGTTAATCTTATTTTATCAAAATATGCCCTTAATTTTGAAAAGTTTGTAAAATAAAGATACTTAAATAGTAATTTTCTGAATACGATAATATTGAGATTAATATTAGCTAAATAGAATCTAAACAATTTATTTTTTATATTTTTTCTTATTGCCAATTTCATCTCTTTAACTGATACAGACAAATTAGATGAAGTGCCCCCTAAGGTGTAAATAGTAGTATATATAGGGATATTATCAAAGCTAAATCCTTTCAATTTGCATCTCAAAAAAAATTCATAATCCATTGATGATAGAAAATCTTCTGAATAATTCAATTGCTCGTAAACTTTTCTAGAAATAAATGTTGATTGGTGCGGTATAGATAATTCATAAGGAAGCTTAACTTTTTTAAAGTGATTTGATTTCCTTGAATTTCCATTTATATTTTTATAAATTGAGCCAAATACCAAAATATCATTATATTTTTGTGTTTGTAAGATATCCCTTGTTTTTTTAAAAATATTTAAATCTTCTTTTAAATAGTCTCCAGAATGAAGCATTAATATCCAGTGATTTTTAGTAATTGAAATACCTCTATTCATACTTTTTGCTATCCCTTCAGAACAAAAATCATATTTAATTTCTAATCCTTCAAAAATAGATTTATTTCTCTCTACATATTCCTTAAATAAAGAAATTTCCTCTTTATTAATAAGTACAAATATCCACTCATTTGATATGTATTTGATAAATTTATACGATTTCTCAATAGTTACAAATAATTCACTAGAAAAGTAAGAACCCAAAGTAACAATCGAAGTAAGATGATTCATATTTATTATCTATTTAGAACTTGACATTATAAAATCTTCTCTCATAACAAAATTTATTAGAATACTAAAAAAGATAACTACCGTTAAGTAACAATAAAAATAACCTGTAAAAAATCCTAATGATTCTTGAAAACAAAAAACTGGTCCCTTGAGTATGATTGGTACGAAGCAAATAAATTTTGTATCTATAACTCTCAAAGACAGGTACTTCCTCCTTATGTAGGCTCCAAAAACAACAATTCCTGACATAATGAATAAACCCAATATTCTCCCATGAAGAATAGTTGTTTCAAGAAATAAATTTGAATTTGGCGATGAAACACCATAATTTCCTCTGCCCCCTGATCTTAGGAAATCTATATATTTAGGAATAGTATCAAATTTATATTCAATTTCAAATAAATTCTTAAATATAGGTTTAAGCCATAACTCAATTATGTTTGAAAATTCATTAGGAGGAAAATTTGTTAAATCTAAATTGACATCATCACTTTTAATGACATTAAATGCTAAATCATAACTTGCGTCAAATAACCTAAATTTTAAAATCTCATACGACTGAGCAAAATCAAAATTCAGTAGATAATTTAAAGCAATCAAAGTAGAAATTATAATTATCAAAACGACGGTAGAAAGAGAGATGAGTTGTTTAAAAAGTCTCTTACTGACTATTAACATATTAGTATTAATGATAGGTTTAAAGTAAACTCCTTTACTTGAAAGAACTTTCCACCAAAATAACCAATCAAGACTAATAGATAAAAGATTAAGTACCAAAGCTTTGCTTGGATTTATAAGACTTAAAAGTATATCGATAATTATCCAAAGGAGAAATATCCTACTAAAAAATTTATAACCATAGTTTCTTGTAATTACATAGGCAGGAATCGATAATTCTAATAATGAGCTAGCTGCAAATCTAAAAGATGAATTATTAAGGTCCCCCCTATAATCAAAGGAACCTGTCATATATACACTATTTCTTAAGTCTAAATTTATCAATGTATCTAATATTGTAAAAATTAAACCTGTTATTGATACCGCCATTAACAAATAAATAGTACTTTTTTTAATAGACTTTGGTTGACAATATTTTGGATTTGAGAAAGAAACGACTACTAAAGTAAACAATAAACTAAAAAATACTGTGTAGTAATCACTATTTTTTGGGAATTTGTCATGTAATAAGAGAAAAGTAATGCCTGCAGGTAATAAATATGTATATCTAATTAATGGATCTTCTAATCCTGAAACTCTTCTAAAAAATAAACTTAAAGAAATAAGAATAATAAACAGCAGGAACATATTAATTTGATTTATTCGGGAGAGAGTTCTTCAAATTCAAAATAGTTTTTATAGTTTTAATAAAAATAAGCAAATCTAAAAAGATCGACATGTTTTTAACATAAAAAAGATCATAACTTAATTTGTTTTTTGAATCTTCAATTGAAGCACCATAAGGATAATTAACTTGAGCCCAACCACTAATACCAGGTTTGATTGTATGTCGAATTTTATAGTTACTTATTTGTTTATTTAAAGTATCTTCAATTTCTGGTCTTTCAGGTCTTGGTCCAATTAAACTCATATCTCCTTTTATAACACTAAATAATTGCGGTAATTCATCTATTCTTGTTGTTCTTATTATTTTTCCAATAAAAGTAATTCTTTCATCATTTATAGTAGACCACTTGATTCCATTTTTTTCCGCATTAACGTGCATTGAGCGTAGTTTCCATATTCTAAAATGTTGCCCTTTTTTACCTACTCTAATTTGACTATAAAAGACTGGACCTCGATCATTAATCCAAATTAAAAAACCACAAATTATTAACACAGGAGATAATAAAGTTATCAATATAATGCTTAATATAATCTCTGTTAAAGTTTTAATTCTTTGTTGATAAGAGTATTTAGGAATATAAAAATTGTTCATAAATATATCTTTTTCAACAAGAATATTTGTAGGTATTCTTTGTAAGTAAAGCTCACACCAATTAAGTAAATTAAGAATAGGTTTATTTGTCTTTTGAAAATTTTCTAAAAACCTTAAATCTCTTTTTTTTAAAGAATTAATATCTTCAAAAACCACGCCTTCAAAGTTTTCCCATAATAAATTTTCTTGGAAATAATTATCTAAAAAAAATATTTTTTTCTTAATTCTTCCTATTTTTGCTTGCTCCGAAATATATTTAAATGTCTCAATGTTCCCTATAAAAATCCATTTTGATTTATTCTTTATTTTTTGACTTATTTTAGCTAATTTTATAAATTGCATAAAGTTAAATATCGAAAGATTTAAAATTATCAGGGTAAAAATGTTTAAAAAATTAATCTCAATATTAAAGATTAAAGAATATAAAAAGATAAATAATAAAAATAGAAAAAATACAATTATTGATTTTGCAATATTTAGGATTAATTGATACCTATAGTTAACTTTTAAATAGTTATACCTTCCTGCTATGTAACTCAATAAAACAAATAGTATTGAAAGAATCAATGCAATTAAAATATTATTAGGAAAGGCTTCTTCGAAAGCATTAATAGAAAAAATAAAAAATGAAATCAATAATTCGACAAATGATGTAATTGCTATACCTCTCCTTGTATTAAGCCAAGGTAATATTTGCAATAATTTATTTTGAAAAAGAGGTATACGCATCTAAGCAAATATATTTTTTGTCTTTCTAATTAATTTATCTTTAAATGAAGGATATTTATTTAAAAAAATTGAATATTCTTTATTTAAATCTAATTCTATTGGTTTCGAAATCTCTATTTTTATATTAGAAAAAAGTTCTAGTAATTTTGCTTGTGAAATACTCCCATTTATTGGCAAGAATTCTTTACAGTTTTCTGAAAGCTCATCACCTAATCCAGTATTAATAATTAATGGAAATTGAGGCATTACATTTAAAAAATTGTTACGAAAACAAAAATTCTGAAATTGATAATCCCAAGTTACTATTTCCTTTTTATTACATAAATTTAAAATTCTCTGAAATCTTCTAGATAGAGATTTATTTTCAAAAATTTTATGATTATTATCAACGATATAATTTTTTGCATCTAAATGATCAAATTTCTCCCATATTTTCTTCCAAGTTGCCCACCCCCATGAGTGAAACATATAACTAAATCTTGGTAAAAGAGTATCAATATTATTTTCATATAAATATTCCGTAAATGCAGTTATAGATGCAATATTTGTGTAACTTTTATAGTATTCAAGACCTAGAGACAAAAACCTTAAGCCCAAAGGTTCAATTTGAATATCATCTTCTAGTATTATCCCATAATTAACATTAGAAAAAAACCAGTTAATTGCAGAAGTAATACTTTTATCAACAGTGAGATGGGATTTAGAAAAATTTATATTTATTTTTTTTTTATATTCTTTATAGTAACTAAGAATTATTTCTCTAGTATTTTCAACAGCTGCCTTATCCTTTTGCAAATCTCTCCAACAATTTGAATAAATATATATATCTTTAAATCCTGTTGAAATTAATTTATCTATTTGTTTGGAAATATTTTTTGATCTCCTATAAGTAATAAGGAGCACGGGGGTATTATTAATCATCTGTGGTGGGATCGCAGGAAGATAGACATTGTTCACAGTAAGTTTTTAGTTTTTTATCTTTATTTTTGAAAGTTTCTCTTATTTCATTCATCTTTTTTGAATTAAAAAGATGTCCTAATGAATCATCATCTTCTATCATGCCTAGTCTCATTTGGTCACCCCAGAAGGAACAGCAAGGTAGAACACTTTTATCCGCTCTTACTACTAATTGCCTAAATGGATTAGGGCAAAAAGAGGTTCTTAACTTATCATAGGATTTGGTATCATCTTCCCTTTTACTATTTGGTTTCATGACGCTAGATTGAAGCGCAACCGCATCAACTAACTCATTCCAGTGATCATAAAAAAGTTTAGTTTCATGTTTATTTTCTGGGAGAGTCAAAAAACTTACTCTTATTTTCGGAAATAAAGTATTATAAGTTTTTCTCAGTTCAATAAAATCTTGTATATGCTTTTTTACTTTTTCAAAATCGCCTCCTCTCCTTATTTTGTCATAAGTTTCTTTAGTGAATGCATCTATAGATACTTGAATTCTCGATATCAATTTTGATTCTATTAGTTTTATTGAATTTTTATAAGTTAGTAATGATCCATTAGTAGTAAAATAAATATCAACGAATCCGTACTCATGGGCCTTTTTGGCAGTATTTAATATTCTTTTAATATCCAATAAAGGCTCATTAATATAATTAAGTTTTAATGCCAAAGCTCCTTTTTCAGCAGAAGATTTTAGAATTAGGTCGATATCCTCATCTGTTAATTTATTAATTTTCCTGCCTATTAAGTCATCTGAAATTGGGCATTCTAAACAACGGTAATTACAATTATCAGCCAATTCCAGATCTACTTGTAATAAAGATTCATTTCCTTTACTAGCAGCACTATATTTTAATCGATAATCATTCCATTTTTCTGATTCAATCCAAGGCGGGCAATTAAAGTAATCTTCTGCTTTAAAAAGTCTAGCCATTCCTCCCAAGGAGGATATTTTAGATTCTTTAGAAACCATTCAAATCTCCCATGGAAGAATTTCTGAGCTAGAGGCCAACTTGTTTAAATGATTATAGTCTCTTAAAGTATCCATGCAATGCCAAAACCCTTTGTGTTTGTAAAAACCCAGATCTCTATTTTCAGAAATTTTACCCAAAATATCCAATTCTAGATTTGTTGTATCATTAAACCATGAATTATTTAGGTAATTTTTATTAAAGACCATAAAACCGGCATTAACCCAATTTTCTTCAAAAATTGGTTTTTCATTAAATTCTGATACTCTATCTCCACTTAAATTTACTCTTCCATACCTCGAAGAAGGATTTACTACTGTCATTGTTACTTGTGCTTTTGTTTGAAAATGACGCTCAAGAAGACTATTTAAATTTACATTTGATAAACCATCACCATAGGTCAGTAAAAACTGATCAGTATTTAATAAAGGTAAAACTCTCCCCAGACGACCACCAGTCATGGTATCAAGTCCAGTATTGATTACAGATATAGTAACTTCATTATATAATTCATTAAAATTATTTTTTTCAAATTTCTCTTCATAAGAAAAAGAATTATTTTTATTAGAAATTTTTAACTCATTTACTTCTCCACAAAATGATCGGAAATAGTTCATTATCACTTCACATTTATAACCACCTAAAATGAAAAATTGCTTAAAGCCCTGATTAAGATAAATTTCTAAAATATGATGTAATATTGGCTTATCACCAACTCTTATCATAGGTTTTGGTATCAAGTTAGTTTTTTCAGATAAACGCGAACCATAACCTCCAGCAAGTATCAATACTGGTATTTTTTTTTTAGATAACATAAAGTATGGCTATTTTTCTTTATATAAGAATATACCACGCATCCTTTTGTATTGTTTAATTTGTCAAAAATAACATCTAAAAGATTTCTACGACTTTATATTTTTTCAGCTTCAATAATTTTTTGATTTTCTATCCTATAAATTCTATCGCATTCACTTAAGGAAGTTACACGATGGGCGACCATAATTAAAGTGATGGGGAAATCAAATGCATGAATTGTATTAATAATACTACTTTCTGTCTTTTGATCCAAAGCACTAGTAGCTTCATCAAGTATTAAGATTTGAGATTTTCTGTAAAAAGCTCTCGCTATACCAACCCTTTGTTTTTGCCCACCGCTAAGTTGAATGCCCCTCTCTCCCACAATAGTTTGATATCCATATTTTGTATTAGAAATATAATCATGAATTTGTGCACTTTTCGCAGCTTCTTTTACTCGGTCAAAATCAATTTTTTCATAAGGAATTCCAAACGCTATATTACATAGAAAACTATCGTCTAAAAGAAATATATCTTGTGGTACATGAGAAATAATTGATCTCCAATTGAATAAAAGTTTTAAGTCATTTTTTTTATAAAGATTACTGTGGTCAACTAATATCTCTCCATCGGAGGGCTTTAATAAACCCATCATCATATCAAGAAAAGTACTCTTACCACTTCCTGTGGTGCCAATTATTCCAATAACATCTCCTTTATTAAGAACAAAATCAATTGATTCAAGGATATTATTTAATTTACTTGTATATCTGAAGGAAACATTTTTAAATTTAATTTTTTCAAAATTGAAGTTTTCTACATTTGAAATATATATTTGTTCCGAAAATTTATGAAGTTTTATAATTTTCAAAACTTTTTCAACGCCTGAAGCACAAGCTCTCATATCAGACAAAGAGGCATAACAGCTCTGCACCCCAGGAAGTAATTTCAAGAATGCAAATGTTATAGAGCCAAGCAATGGTATTAAATTATAATTTTCTTGAGCACTACTTGTCTGCACATAGGCAACTAATGCAATACAAGAAATACCAAAAGCCTCTAACGCATATCGAGGAGATGCAGCTAAAGTTTTATTTTGAGCATGTTTAATCCTAAGATTAAAGTCATATTTTTTATACTGATCGAAATAAAATTTTTGTTGTTGATTCATTATTATTTCCCTCATAGATCCCAAACCTTCTTGAACAACCTGAATATGTTTTTCTCTAGAGAAGACAATAGACTTACTATTATTTGAAATAGTCTTTCTAGAAAGCAAACTTAATGTAAAATAAGCAATGCTAAAAACGATAATCAAGAAACCTGCAATTTTCCAATCTATTAAAATCAAGGTTACTAAAATACCTAAACTTATTAAAAAATAAGTTAAAAAATTGAGGAAAGTGACAATAAAATTGGTAGCTTCATTGATTCCAACGGTTGCACTATTAATGATTACATTTGAATTACTATAGATATGTTCTATATATTCTTGATTTATAACTTTATTGAAAAATCTACAGCTAATATCACTTCCTATAAATGCTGATAATCGATAATTAAAATAAAGATTTAATACTCTCAAAAAGCCTGCAATTAAAATAATAGCGATTAAAAAAATTGTTATAGAAAAGAGAATATTTTGAGAATTCTCAATATTTAAATATTTTAAAATCGTTGATTCGTTATTTTCATCTTGCAAATAGCTTAAATAGGGAAAAATTAACCCAAGACTGGCTATTTCAGCTATCGAACTAGAAATCATCAAGCAAAAAATGAGAAATGCTTGTGTTTTTCTCTTTAAATTTAAACTTGACCAGATATCATTTAGTATAAATAATACTGGCCTATTCAAGCTTTTATCGTTATTTCTCATATTCGTATTGAATTATTATTCCTTTCATCAATAAAAAACTGAATTGTTTTTTTAATACCATCTTTTAAATTAACTTTAGGAGCCCATCCTAATTTCATAATTCTACTTACATCCAATTGTTTTTTATATGTACCATCAGGCTTTTTAGTATTCCATTTTATTTCACCCGTGAATCCTATCATCTCTTTGAGCATATTTGATAATTCAAAAATACTTATATCTTTCCCAGTCCCCACATTTAAATAAGTTAATTTATTCCCATGATCATCTGTTGGGGATTTTTTTTCTTTAGGATCCCAAGTTTCTAAAGCAAAAACAGCTGCATCTCCCAAATCATCAACATATAAGAATTCTCTTAAAGGTTTACCAGTACCCCAACATTCAATAAATGAAAGATTTTTTTCTTTAGCTTCATAAATTTTCCTTATTAAAGCAGGAAGGACATGACTTTCATTTAAAGTGTAATTATCATTTTTTCCATATAAGTTTGTTGGCATTAAACTTATTCCATCAAATTCCTTTTCTTTTCTTAAATATTCAACAAGTTTTATACCTGATATTTTTGCTAACGCATAAGCCTCGTTAGTTTTTTCCAGAGGAGCCTGTAATAATTCCTCTTCTCTTATAGGTTGTTTTGCAGATTTAGGATAAATGCAACTACTACCAAGAAATAAAAATCTCTTAACTTTATTTAAATATGAGCTGTAAATAACATTGTTTTGAATTCTCAAATTTTCAAGCATAAATTCAACAGGGAATCTGCTATTTGCCATTATTCCACCTACTTTGGCGGCTGCAAGTATTACGACATCAGGTTTATTAACTTTAAACCAATCTCTTACATTTTTTTCGTCAGTCAAATCCAACTCACTTCTATCAACAGTAATTAAATTTTTGTAGCCTTTTTTTATAAATGATCTCATTATTGAGCTTCCCACCATTCCTTTATGGCCTGTTATAAATATTTTGTCAGATCTCTCTATTAGCAAAATTTAGCCTTATTTTCTCATTAAATTATCTCATAAAAATGTACTTTTATTTATACTTAAAACCTTTGGGATTCAATAAAGAAACTTTTTTTTGCTTCTTTAAGATCATTATCAATCATTTCCTCAACTAAAGATTCGAGTGATATTTTTGGCTCCCAGCCTAAATCTTTTTTTGCCTTTGAGGGATCTCCCAAAAGTGTATTAACTTCTGATGCCCTAAAATATGAAGGGTCAATTCGAACCACAGGCTTATTTGTATCTTTACGATATCCAATCTCATTTAAACCATCACCTTCCCAATAAATTGCCTGACCATTTCCATTATCCCAACCAAGTTTTTTAGCTGATAATTCAACAAAATCGCGAACAGATACTTGTCTTCCTGTTGCAATAACGTAATCTGATGGTTTCTCTTGTTGCAACATTAACCATTGCATTTCTACATAATCTTTTGCATGCCCCCAATCTCTTAAAGCGTTAAGATTACCTAAATATAAGCAATCATCTAATCCTAATTCAATCCTAGATAATCCTCTAGTGATTTTTCTAGTGACAAAAGTTTCCCCACGCCTTGGACTTTCATGATTAAATAAAATCCCATTACAAGCAAACATATCATAAGCATCCCTATAATTGACAATAATCCAATATGCATACAATTTCGCCACTCCATAAGGACTTCTTGGATAAAAAGGGGTAGATTCTTTTTGGGGAATTTCTTGTACCAAACCATAAAGTTCACTTGTACTAGCTTGATAGATTTTTGTTTTATTTACCAATTCAAGAAGTCGAACAGCCTCAAGAATTCTAAGAGTTCCAAGCGCATCACAATTAGCAGTGTATTCTGGAGATTCAAAACTCACCGCTACATGGCTTTGAGCGCCTAAATTATAAATTTCATCAGGATTAATATCTGCAATAAGTCCTATTAGATTAGAACTATCTGTTAAATCGCCGTAATGAAGATAAAAATTCTTATTTGTTTCATGTGGGTCTTGGTATAGATGATCAATTCTAGATGTATTAAAGCTACTTGCACGTCTCTTTAATCCATGAACTTCATAACCTTTATTAAGTAGTAACTCTGCTAAGTAAGAACCATCTTGACCAGTAATTCCAGTAATGAAAGCGACTTTAGTTTTATCAAATGTCATTATTTTTTTTAATACTTTTTTCTTCCTAAAGGTATTTTAGTTTATTAAACTACACAATTTTATATTAGGTAAGAACTTTTCCAGAAAAATTGTTATATTTGACATTAATTAGTGTTTAATAAATTAGAGCACGTAATAAACTAAACATGATTAAAAAAGAATTTGAAAAATATATAAGTAATTATGAAGACTTTCCTAAAAAAGGCATTCTTTTCAGGGATATCCTTCCCATTTTAGCTAACCCAGGCATATTTAATAATTTAATAAATGAAATGACTAAAGATCAATTTCTAAATGAATGTGATGCAATAATAGCGAAAGATGC